>QWCN01000084.1_pt1 | contig 146959 bp, 120 predicted proteins | sample 1972711 | NCBI WGS metagenome assembly QWCN01 (sample SAMN09866707, study PRJNA288562) | Human gut metagenome isolate term1_stool, whole genome shotgun sequencing... | isolation source: gut | host: Homo sapiens | place: USA: California | reverse complement strand
ACGGCTCATCCAACTCCCGTCATACCACAAGGAATCTCAGCCTTTCCTCCCAGCCGTCCAGCGCAGCGCTGACGGCTCATCCAACTCCCGTCATACCACCCCACTAGCAACACTCCCCACGAGATTTAACACGTCTCACGGCCAATGCACAGCCAGTGAGGGGCTTCTTTCCAGGCTGACTCTGCAGGAGGGGAGCTGATTCTTAGGTGGCGGAAATCTGCGTTGCTTCAAAAAATCTCGCTGTTTGAGCGGCTTCAGACGCGAGTTCGAGATTTTTTGAAGCGCTTTTAGCAGAATTCCGGCACCTTAGAAGCCAGCCCCCGACGAAGCCCCAGCCTGGAAAGAAGCCCCTCACTGGCGTCCCCTTCCGCCATATAACTACCTCCGTTTAAATCTCCCCAAGAAATCCAAACACCTCCTCATCCTCAAGAAAATGCATCAGCATATAAGCACACATGATCGCAACCCTCTCCTCCTTCAAGATCCTCCTGACCTCATCCCGGTCCGCGATCACAACCTCGATCTCCTCACTATCCTCCTGAGCAGCCTTACTAACCTCACCACTGGCATACCCATAAACCGTAGCACAGGATTCATCCGTCATCCCTATCGTCGTAAAATAAGGCTTCTCAAAAGCCTCCGCAACCTTGATCGGCTCCAGCTTCAACCCGGTCTCCTCAAACATCTCACGCACAGCACCCTCATGGAAATCCTCCCCAGGCTCCACAAGCCCCGCCGGAAACTCATAAATATATCCGCCGATCGTATACCGATACTGACGGATCAGCACAACCTTATCCCGCTTCTCTCCATAAACACTGTAAATGATCACCCCATCCGGATGATTCTCCCCCGTAGAAAGCTTCAAATCCTCCACACACTTCGCCCTGGAGGCCACAAAATAAGAAACCGGCGTATCATGTACACTGGTCGCATCCACCCCATAAAGATTCACAAACTTATTATCTGTAAGTTTTTTCACACTGTTGATCTTACCCATCTGAAAAGCTCCTTCCCGAAAATTTTTTCTAAAAACATTTTATCCCATCCAAAACCAAAGGTCAATTTTTTATACTTACACTCACTTCACAATAGTGCTATAATAAATACCCTGCTATAAAATTTAAAATTTACTTATTACATTACCAAACAGCTACTGTAGACAAGAAAGAAGGAAAAAACATTGAAAAACCAGACCAATGCTGCCCAGGCCGAAAACCCTCTGGGAACTGCCCCTGTAGGCAGCCTGATCACCAAATTCGCCATTCCCGCCATCATCAGCATGCTAGTCAGCGCTCTGTACAACATCGTTGACCAGATCTTTATCGGACAGGGCGTAGGAATGCTTGGAAACGCCGCCACAAACATCGCATTTCCCGTAACCATTATCTCTACTGCTGCTGCATTGCTCCTGGGAATCGGCAGCGCCTCCAATTACAACCTGGAAATGGGCGCAGGAAACGAAAAAAAAGCCAGCTCCATTGCAGGAACCGGACTCTCCACGCTGATAATCTCCGGTACGATACTCTCTGTCATTGTCCTTCTGTTCCTGAAGCCACTTCTTCATTTTTTCGGCGGAACACCGGACGTCATGCCCTATGCCATTGATTACATAGGGATCACCGCCATTGGACTTCCCTTTTATGTTTTAAGCACAGGCGGCAACCACCTGATCCGAGCAGACAGGAGTCCTACCTATTCCATGGCCTGCATCCTGGCCGGTGCCGCCATCAACACCATCCTGGACCCGCTTTTCATCTTTGGATTCGGCTGGGGCATCAAAGGTGCAGCCTGGGCAACCGTGATCGGCCAGATCGTATCCGGACTTCTGATCATCTTTTATTTTTCCAGACTCCGGAAAATGTACCTGGACCACTCCATGCTGATTCCTAAGGCACGCAATCTGTCTGCCATTTTTTCTCTGGGAATGGCATCCTGTATCAATCAGGTTGCCATTGCTGCAGTGCAGATCGTCATGAACAATACACTTCGCCATTACGGAGCACTCTCCGCCTACGGGAGTGATATTCCAATCGCCTGTGCAGGGATCATTTCCAAAGTCAATCAGGTATTTATGGCCATCTGCATCGGAATCTCCCAGGGCTCCCAGCCCATCTTGGGATTTAACTACGGTGCCGAAAAATACAGCCGTGTACGCCAGACATACCGCTATTCCGTAACCTTATGTACTGTGATTGCAACCATATTTTTTATCTGCTTCCAGTTCTTCCCGCATCAGATCGTAGGCATCTTCGGAAACGGCAGCGACCTGTACTTTCATTTTGCAGAAAAATATCTCCGCATCTTCATGCTGATGACCTTTGCTAACGGGATCCAGCCTATGTCCGCCTGCTTTTTTACCTCCATTGGAAAAGCTAGGCTTGGTGTGATTATGTCCCTCACAAGGCAGGTGCTCTTCCTGCTGCCTCTGATCGTCATCTTCCCGGTCTTCTTCGGAATCGATGGCGTCATGTACGCAGGACCAATTGCAGATACCTCTGCATTTGTGCTGGCCGTTGTTTTTGCCAGACGTGAGCTTGGAGTCATGAAAGCTGCAGAACAAAACGCCTGACACAAGAAAGAATCCTGCTTGCAGGATTCTCCGCCTGCGACGGGTCGCTTCAGCGACATTATTCCTCTCCGTCGCAGTGCGATCCTGCCCGGAGGGCTTTTTTATGTTATAGGAACATTACGGAGTAATTTCCTATAACATAAAAAATGCCATGTAATTTACTGCCCATCGGCAATATATTACATGGCATTTCTCACATTCTCAGATATTTATCTGAAACCACCAATTTCTGATCTTTTCTTCATCCTCCGGCAGCTGATTACGATCAGTCACCCTTCAGTACAACACGGATCTTCTTATAAATTACAAATACGATCAGAGATGTCAGTGCATATTTAAAGATATTAAACGGCGCAATGATCAGCAGCGCAAAAGTAAGCAGTCCGTTTACGGAGCTGTGTACCGCACTTCCCATCTGGATAAATGTCTCGATCGGCATTCCAAAAGCCTTACCGTAAGCCGGAAGCAGTACAAAAGCATTAACAAAACATGCAAGAATTGCTGTCAGAACTGTACCCACTGCCATGCCTGCAACAGCATGTGCTCTGCTCTTCTTGTGATGGAAACGGTAGATTAGTCCGGCCGGTACCACATAGGCACATCCGAACAGGAAGTTGGCAACATCACCAACACCGGCAGTCATGGTTCCCTTGGTCACAAGATGTACGAGAATCTTCACAAGCTCGATCAGAATACCTGCCACAGGTCCCATGGCAAAAGTTCCTACCATAACCGGTACCTCGGAAAAATCAAGCTGATAAAAAGACGGTGCAAGAAACGGAATCGGAAACTCCAGATTCATCAGTACTCCTGCCACAGCCCCCAGCATGGCTACCTGTGCGATCGTCCTTGTTCTGCTCCTTTCCACGGCATTTCCTCTCTGCAATACCTGTTCACTCATAATTCTCTCTCCTTCTTTAGAAATATTCAAAGAAAATTTCTACAAGAAATCTTTATGCGAAAAAATATTTCCTCACATAAAAAGCCCCGGGAACTTCTTCCCGGGGCACTGAGCACGTTCATGAAATACTGCGCGTTCTTCTCTCATCCAGACTTTACTGTCGGTTCCGGAATTTCACCAGATCAGCCGCCGAAGCGGGTCGCGGACTATACCGCCGGTAGGGAATTGCACCCTGCCCCGAAGAAATTTTCTTTTATGAGTTCATTATAACTCACTCTTTTTTCAATTACAAGCCTTAATTTTTCGCTTTTCCTTACAGGATATCGATATGCTCTCCGGCAAGTGCTTTGTTCATGCTTCGTACTGCACAGAATTTACCACACATGGAGCAGGTATCTTCATGTTCCGGCTTACGTTCGTTCCAGATACGTTTCGCTGTTTCCGGATCCATGGCACACTCCCACTGTGCCTCCCAGTCGAGCTTTCTTCTGGCATCTGCCATCTTGTCATCGATCTCACGGGCCCCACGGACACCCTTGGCAATATCTGCCGCATGAGCAGCGATCTTGGAGGCCATGATTCCCTGTTTTACATCCTCAAGGTTCGGAAGTGCAAGATGCTCTGCCGGTGTCACATAGCAGAGGAATGCGGCTCCGGACATGGCAGCTACCGCGCCGCCAATTGCAGATGTGATGTGATCATATCCCGGTGCAACATCTGTTACGATCGGTCCTAATACATAGAACGGTGCACCCTGACAGATAGACTGCTGCACTTTCATATTAGCCTCAACCTGATCGAGCGGCACATGTCCCGGTCCCTCAACCATAACCTGGACATCTTTTTCCCAGGCACGTTTGGTCAGCTCACCAAGACGTACAAGTTCCTCGATCTGGCATACATCTGTAGCATCCGCAAGACATCCCGGACGGCAGGCATCTCCAAGAGAAATCGTCACATCGTACTCACGGCAGATATCCAGGATCTCGTCATAGTATTCGTAGAACGGATTCTCCTCACCGGTCATGCACATCCATGCAAATACAAGGGAACCTCCTCTGGAAACGATATTCATTTTTCTCTTATGGTTACGGATCTGGTCGATCGTCTTTCTTGTGATTCCGCAGTGAAGAGTTACAAAATCAACACCATCCTGTGCGTGAAGTCTTACCACATCGATAAAATCCTTGGCTGTCAGTGTGTCAAGATCTCTCTGATAGTGGATAACAGAGTCATAAACCGGAACGGTTCCGATCATTGCCGGACACTCGCTTGTCAGTTTGCGGCGAAATGGAATGGTATTTCCGTGGGAAGAAAGATCCATGATCGCATGTGCTCCCATGTTGACAGCTTCCATAACTTTCTGCATCTCTACATCGTAATCCTTGCAGTCTCTGGATACACCAAGGTTTACATTGATCTTGGTGCGGAGCATGGAACCTACGCCTTCCGGATCAATACATTTATGATTTTTATTTGCACAGATAACAACTTTGCCGGAGGCTACCAGCGGCAGAAGCTCCTCTGTTGTCATTCTCTCTTTCTTTGCAACAATCTCAAGCTCAGGTGTGATGATGCCTTTACGGGCAGCTTCCATCTGTGTACTGTAATTTCTCATATAAAAAAAATCTCCTTTCGTTTCGTATCTGGATCTGGAAAATCTGTCACTGCCGCCGGATTCCTGACTGCTATACAAGCTCGGTTCCTGGCAGATATTCGCGGGATCTTTCCGTAAACTCTTTATGTTTTATGCAGCAAAAAACCGGTTGCTGCAACGCATACGCATCACAACAACCGGCCCTTAATCTTTCGTACTTAATGAAAATCTTCTGTACTTCTGATATCTTCTGTACTCTCTGATCTTCTGTGCCTTTAAGACTCCTTCGTGCATATGTCCCTACGTTGGCATTATCCAAATCAGGTTATGGGTCAAGACATTCACAGTCTACTCTCAGCTCGCTTCAGCGGGCCCCCCTGTTTTCATATGTATGGGACGTCTCCGCCCATGTGGTTATTATAGTATACATGCCCTGATTTGTAAACTACAATTCCACATTTTATGACTTTTTCTTTCGACAAAACCTGTCATATTATCCCTGAAAATCCCCGGAATATTTTACATAAGCGTCAGGATAAACGCTCTGCACTCCTCTCTTTATACACATTCAGCCCATTGCGGAAAACATTTATCCACAATGAGCTGAGTTTATTTTTCTATTTTGTTTTTATTTCTTTACTACTGCGCTCTTTACATAAGAAGTTGCTCCCCAGGCGTGTTCTCCATCCGTATATACCGTATATGGAGTCACTCTTACGTAATATCTTTTTCCTTTTGAGAGTTTCGTCAGAGTTTTAATTCTTACCGGTGAATAGATGGTCTTTACACCTTTACGAAAACGATAATCTGTGGAATACTGGATACGGTATCCGATGGCATATGGAACACTCTTGCAGGATACGGTCAGCTGACCGGATTTATTGCTTTTCAGAGATGTGATGCTGCCACGTGCTAATGTAATCAAAGGTTCTGCTGTGATTCTAAAATCATGATCACGATATGTTCTCATTTTTAGATAGTACGTTCCCGCATTCAATGTTCTTGAAACTTGTCCTCTTGACGTGTCTTTCACATTATTATAGCTCCACGTCATATTGTTGCCATAAAAAACATGTCTTCCAGAAGCATTGTATAATTCTATATAATCATAACTAACACTACCATACATCGTCATGCTAAATGTGACATGTGACTTTTTTGAAAGACTAAAACGATAGCAGCCATCATTATGATATGTTTCACCAAGTGTATAATCCATAGATTCATCTTCCATAGATGCATATACCGGCACTACACTGCTCCAGAATGTTCCCACGCAGACCATCAAAGTTAAAAGCAGCGGCATCCAACGTTTCATAAATTTTTTCATTTTCATTTCTCCTTCCCGTTTTATGATGTTTCACGCCTGTATGATACTTTATACCTGTATGATATTTTATATTATAGGCTTTTCCGCTTTACCCTGTCAATTCTGTTTCACGATTTGCGGCTATATTTTCCGACTCCCCTGATACTTTTTTCTTTTCTTATTTCATCTGTACGCATTCCTCTGCCGTTTCGCTGCTCCCCTTAAGCTCTGCAAGGTTTTCTGCCCCTGCACGGCGGATTCCTGCAAAAATGGAACCTGCAATGTTATGCCATACGCTGAAGATCGCTCCCGGTAGTGTAGCCAGCGGATTGGCCGCAAAATTGGCTGCTGCCAGAGAAACTGCCAGGCCGCTGTTCTGCATGCCCACTTCGATGGCTATGGCAGTTGTCCTTGCATACTCCACGTGGAAGATTTTTGCAGCAAGAAGCCCCAGCATCATACCGCAGAAATTGTGGATAGCCACAACTCCCAGGACCAGAACTCCGCAGCTTACGATCTTTTCTGCATTTACTGCCACGATCCCTCCAATGATCATGACAATAGCCACAACCGATACCAGCGGCATAACATCCGATACCTTATCCACATGTTCTCCCGCAAGACTTCGGAGAAAGACTCCCAGAAGGACCGGGACCAGAATTACTTTTACCACAGAAAGTACCATCGCCCAGAAAGAGACTTCTACCCAGGCGCCTGCCAGAACATACACAAGAAACGGCGTCATCAGTGGCGCTGCCAGTGTGGAAACAATGGTCATTCCCACAGAAAGTGCCACATCTCCTCCTGCGATATAAGTAATTACGTTGCTGGCCGTTCCTCCCGGGCAGCAACCTACCAGGATCACTCCCAGGGCCAGATCTGCCGGAAGGTTCATCACTTTGCACAGCAGCCAGGCGATCACCGGCATAATGGTATACTGAGCCACCGCACCGATCACCACTTCCTTGGGTCTGGAAAAAATAGCCCGGAAGTCTTCCATCCGTATTGTAAGTCCCATTCCAAACATGATCACGCCCAGAAATACCGACGTATAATTCGTCATCCAGGCAAATCCATCCCGCCAGAAAAATGCCAGGCAGGAGAAAACGATGATAATGATCCCTATATATCTGGATGCAAAGCTGCTGATGGTTCCGATTTTTTTTAAGATTTTTTCCATATATTATACCTCGTAGCTGAAGTTATCGATCAGTCTTGTTTTTCCGATGTAAACAGCCATTGCTACGAGAACATCCCGGTCTGCTTTTTCAACCGGCTGCATGGTAAGTGCGTCTACCATGGAAACGTAATCAATTTTTGCAAGAGGCTCTGCTTCGATTACTGCTCTCATTTTTCCCAGAAGTTCTTCTGCGGCGATTCCTGTGTGAATGGTTTCCTGTCCCAGTTTTACTGCTTTTGACAGGCAGAGTGCTGCTTTTCTTTCCTCCTGGCTTAAATATGTATTTCTGGAGGATTTTGCAAGTCCGTCCTCCTCACGGATGATCGGGCAACCTACGATCTCAATGTCGAAGTTTAAGTCACGCACCATCTTGCGGATGATCGCCAGCTGCTGCGCGTCTTTTTGTCCGAAATATGCTCTGTCCGGTGCCACAATGTGGAACAGTTTGGTCACAACCGTGCATACACCTTTGAAATGGATCGGGCGTGTTTTTCCACAGAGTGTTTCAGACAGGGTGTCTATGCTTACAAATGCGTGGGGATCGTGATACATCTCGGAAGGTTCCGGGCAGAAGATCAGGTCTGCTCCCAGGCTTTCGCAGAGTTTGCTGTCACGCTCAAAGTCTCTCGGATAGGCTTCCAGATCTTCCGTCGGTCCAAACTGTGTTGGATTGACAAAATCCGATACTACTACGATATCGTTCTGCTCTCTGCACTTTCTGATCAGGCTTGCATGTCCTTCATGGAGAAATCCCATGGTTGGCACAAGACCTACTGTTTTTCCTTCTTTTTTCCACGCTTTAATCTGTTTTCTTGTTTCTTCTACTGTTTTTGTTACCTGCATTGTTCTCTCCTCTTTCTCGGTTCTGAACCGGTTTTCCTTATAGATTTCGAGATAGCCTCTTTTCTGAATTCACCTTCGTCTTACTTCTGTATGTGTCTTGATTTCTTCTGTTACAAAATTCTGTCAGGCCATATCTTTCAGCAGTCCGTGTTTTTCATAATTGGTCACTCTGCTGATCTTATTCTCTTCATCTACAAATACAACTGCAGGCTTGTGGGTACGTGCTTCCTCCGGATCGTACCCTGCATAAGCCATGATGATGATCTTGTCACCGGTGCTTACGCATCTTGCTGCTGCTCCGTTCAGGCAGATCATACCGCTTCCGCGTTCTCCGCAGATGGTGTATGTCTCGAAACGGCTGCCGTTGTTCACATCTACGATCTGAACTTTTTCATATTCCAGTATTCCGGCAGCTTCCAGCAATTCTTCATCCACAGTGATACTTCCCACATAATCCAGTTCCGCCTGGACAACGGTTGCTCTGTGGATCTTTCCTTTTAACATCTCTATTGTCATCTTATATAAGTCCTTTCCTGCAGGGAATGATTTTCTGTGACACAAAAAAGGCGCTCCAGGGTACACTTCGACCCTGAAACGCTTCTGATTGATTCCCTGTATATTGAGTCCTGTTTTTTGTACACGAAAAGCATGATCTTCAACAGTTTCTCAAAATTCCATAACTGTTGTAACACCTTCGTTATCATCGATACAGGCTCGTATCTTTTATAATTTTCATATATCCGTCCGTTCCCGTTTCCCGGGTTCCGGCTGGTTATTTATATAAGATTCCAGTGATTTCAGCCAGAGTATAGTTTTGAGTCCAAATACTATCTCTGTGGGGTATTATGGCATTGTGGCACTGGTTTGTCAATAAAAACTGCTGCTATGATCTGCCACAAAGCCATTCTTCCACCGCACTGTGTACCGGAATGGAAGGTGCCGCACCTTTGGCCGAAACTGCCATCGCGGAAGCTGCCGATGCTTCTCTCAACGCTGTTTCCACTGATTTTTCCGCACAGAGTGCTGCCAGGAAATATCCGCAGAAAGTGTCTCCTGCCGCAGTTGTATCTACAGCATTTACTTTAAATATCGGATGGGAATAAAATTCTTCTTTATATCCGTAGAAAACCCCTTCTTTTCCAAGTGTCATAACAATGGCTGCCTTTGGATACTTCTTTTGAAGTGCTTTCAGAATATCCCGGAAATCCCCTTCTGTGGAAGTCCCTGCCAGAGCTGCTGCCTCCAGTTCATTTACCATAAAGATATCCACCAGTTCCAGAGGAAGTTCCTCCGGCTTCCCGGGAATCGGCGATGCATTAAAAACAACTCTGCAGCCTTTTTCATGACTGAGTCGGATAATTTCCCCAACCATATTGATCTCATTCTGCAAAAGCACAAAATCTCCGGCTTCTGCCTTTTCCAGCACATTTTTGATATATTCTTCTGTATACATACGGTTTGTTCCCGCACTGACAATAATACGGTTCTGTCCCTTACTGTTTACTTCAATAAAAGCACAGCCGCTTTCTGTATCCATGACCCGCAGACAGGAAACATCCGCACCAGCATCTGCAAGGATTTCTTTCAGAAAAAGTCCGTCACTGCCAACAGCTCCCGCATGCAGTACCTGCGCGCCCGCACGGGCAGCTGCTACTGACTGGTTCAGTCCTTTTCCGCCGGCATTGACACTGTATCCCGTTGCCATAATGGTTTCTCCTGGCTGAACAAACTCTTCCACACTGCAGACTTTATCAATATTTAAAGAACCAAAATTAATAATCTTCATAATATTTGCCATCCCCCTGTTTTTTCTTATATTCTATTTTCACACAAAAAAGTCCGCAATACAAGCCACAAAAAGCCCCTTCATACAGCAGTTTTCCTACCATATAAAAGAGCTTTTTCTTCAAAAATAATTTCGTTCTTATTTATGCAGATGCACATCCAGCTGATTATAAGGAATCTCAATTCCGTAATAATCAAAATCTTCCTTAATTCGCTGGTTGAGTCTCCATCTGGTATCCCAGTAGCGGTCGGTGTCTACCCAGACACGAAAGCCCATGATCACGGAGCTTTCTGCCAGTTCGTCTACGAATACTACCATCTCTTCGTCCTCTCTGGTGTCCGGATCATCGGTGAGGATGTCTTCCAGGATTTCCTTGGCTTTCTGGATATCTGCATTGTAGGAAATTCCTACCTTGATCTCCAGTCTTCGCTGGTCTCTGGCTGTTACATTGGTAATGGTCGTATTGGAAAGCGTACCGTTGGGGATTACGATGTGCTTATTATCGATGGATAAAAGCGTTGTGTAACAGATCTCGATCTTGGATACGGTTCCCTCACTTCCATCCTGTCCGTTGACGATGATGTAATCACCTACCTGGAAAGGTTTGAACAGAAGGAGCATCATACCTCCTGCCAGGTTGGAAAGTCCGCCCTGCAGTGCAAGACCCAAAGTAACACCGGCAGTTCCAAGAAGTGCTGCCAGGGATGATTCCTTTACGCCAAAGCTTATGGATATGTTAAAGAGCAGAAGTATGTAAAGCACGATCTTGACCAGAGATGACATGAACTGTGCCACTCCTGTATCCAGTCTGGATTTTGTCAGAGATTTTCTGACAAACTTTACGATCCATTTGATCACCGTGCTTCCTACCCAAAAAGCAACGATAGCCAGGACAACCTTGATTCCAAATTTTGTGATGTCCGGAAGATAATTCTCAAACATCTGCTTATACTGGCTTACCTGACTTCCTACCTCCTGCACTGTCTGTACAGTACTGTCCAAATAAAATCCCTCCTGTCTGATCGATCACTCAATATGTACGGATCAAAATATGGTTTTCAGGGTGCATCACGTTCTCATCATCTCTTCATTGTTTATCCTGATATAAATCTTCTCTATAATCCGCATCTGGTAATATAATAATACAGCAGCGGTTTTTCCCTGTAAAACCGATTTCTCCGGTTCCATAAAGTATAGGGTATAAACCACTGCTGCATCTGTATCGCAATTCTGTTATATTTTGTCTCGTAATGCAATGCGAAGCATTCCTGCCCGCTGCGCCTTACTGAATGTTTCTCTTTATTTATTAATTCCCTTCATGGAAAGGCTGATCCGCTTCTTCTTCATATCCACACCAAGAACACGGACATCCACAATATCACCCACGCTGACTGCTTCCAGCGGATGTTTGATGAATTTCTCGCTCATCTCGGAAATATGGACCAGACCGTCCTGATGAACTCCGATATCTACAAAAGCACCGAAGTCAATAACATTGCGGACAGTTCCCTTCAGTACCATACCCTCTTTCAGGTCTTTCATATCCAGGACATCGGTACGGAGGATCGGTTTCGGCATCTCATCTCGTGGATCTCTGGCCGGTTTTTCCAGCTCTTTTACGATATCACGAAGAGTCGGCTCACCGATCTCCAACTCTTTTGCCAGTTTTCCGTAATCGCGGATCTGTCTGGAAATGCCAGTAAGTTTACGCTCTGCCACATCTTCCGGTGTGTAGCCAAGTTTTTCCAGGAGTTTTTTGGCTGCGTCGTAGCTCTCCGGATGGACACTGGTTGCATCCAGAGGATTTTTGCCCCCTGTGATCCGTGTGAAACCTGCACACTGCTCAAAAGCTTTCGGTCCCAGCTTGGCAACTTTCAGAAGTTCTCTTCTTGTCTGGAAACGGCCGTTTTCTTCACGGTAAGTGACGATATTTTTTGCGATGGTTTTGCTGATTCCGGAAATGTATTCCAAAAGGGATGCGGATGCGGTATTCAGATCCACGCCGACTTTATTAACACAGTCTTCTACAACGCCGTTCAATGCTTCGCCAAGCTTCTTCTGGTTCATGTCATGCTGATACTGGCCCACACCGATGGATTTCGGGTCGATCTTTACAAGCTCTGCCAGCGGGTCCTGAACACGTCTTGCGATGGATGCGGCACTTCTCTGTCCCACATCGAAATTCGGGAACTCTTCTGTTGCAAGCTTGCTTGCAGAATATACGGAAGCTCCTGCCTCGTTGGTGATCACATACTGAACTTTTTCCGGGATTTCCTTAAGAAGTTCCACGATGATCTGCTCGGACTCTCTGGATGCGGTTCCGTTTCCTACGGAAATCAGGGTCACGTGATATTTGCTGATGAGTTTTTTGAGGGTTTCCTTGGCTGCACGGATCTTGTTCTCGTTGGTAGGCGCTGTTGGATAGATCACTGTAGTATCCAGAACTTTTCCGGTTGGATCTACCACTGCAAGCTTACATCCCGTACGGAACGCCGGGTCCCATCCAAGAACTACCTGCCCCGCAATTGGAGGCTGCATGAGAAGCTGCTCCAGGTTTTTGCCAAAGACATGGATAGCACCGTCTTCTGCTGCCTCTGTAAGGGCACTTCGGATTTCACGCTCAATGGCCGGTCCGATGAGACGTTTGTAGCTGTCCTCAATGGCTTCTTTCAGCACCGGTGTGGTATTGGGATTGTCGCGGACGATCACCTGTTTCTCCAGATAGCGGATGATCTCTTCCTCAGGTGCAAGGATCTTTACAGTGAGGAATTTCTCTTTCTCACCACGGTTCAGGGCAAGGACACGATGGCCGGCAAGCTTCTTCACCGGCTCCTCGAAATCATAATACATCTCGTATACGGACTGCTCTTTCTCATCTCTCGCAACGGAACAGATCGTTCCTTTATCCATGGTTCTTTTACGGATGCTGATACGGTAGTCTGCCTCATCAGAAATATGTTCCGCAAGGATATCCCTGGCGCCGCTGATGGCTTCTTCCACAGTTTTGACTTCTTTCTCTTCTGAAAGAAATGCTTTCGCCTCTTCCTCAAGAGGTTTCTTCGTCATCTGAAGAAGAATGATATCCGCCAGCGGTCCCAGGCCTTTTTCCCTGGCAATGATAGCTCTTGTACGGCGTTTCGGCCGATATGGGCGGTAAAGATCTTCTACCACTACAAGTGTCTGCGCTGCCTCGATCTGTTTCTTCAGTTCCGGAGTCAGCTTGCCCTGTTCCTCGATGCTTCCGAGAACCTGGGCTTTTTTGTCCTCAAGGTTTCTTAAATAGGCAAGTCTTTCGTTAAGGTTACGAAGCTGTTCGTCATTGAGTGTACCGGTTGCTTCTTTGCGGTATCTGGAAATAAAAGGAATGGTGCAGCCTTCGTCGATCAGTTTGACTGCTGCCTCGACCTGCCATTTCTCAACGTTCAATTCTCTGGTAATTACCTGAATAATATCCATTTTTATCTTTCTCCCGTTGTTTCAAATTTGCCTGAGGCTGCATTTCCCTCTTTACACAGCTTCTGACATTTATCAAAGATCAATCTGTGCGATCACGTCCTTCAGAGCATTGGCGCTTGCATGAAGCTTCTCTGTCTCCTCCTCGGTCAGCGGAACACGAACGATACGTTTTACACCTTCCGGTCCGATAGAAGCCATGGTACTAAGACATACGTCTTCAACACCGTACTCTCCGTGAAGCATGGTTGATACACTGACTATTGTATCAGATGCTGCAAGAAGAAGCGAGCAAAGTCTGCAAACAGATACGGCTACCGCATAAAATGTAGCACCCTTCTTGGCGATCACAGTTGATCCTGAAGTATGAACATACTCCAGAACCTCTTCTCTGTCAAGTGGCTGCAGATCTTTCTGATCCTCATGAACGATCTTGTCAAACTCATCAAGGGTCGCACCTGCAACAAAGGCTCTGGACCACGGTACAAAGGAAGTATCTCCATGCTCTCCGAATACATAGGCGTGGATGTTTTTCTCAGATACACCGTAGTGCTGAGAAAGTCTGCAGCGGAGACGGGCCGTATCCAGGGCGGTTCCGGAACCAAGGATCTGATTTTCCGGCAGTCCGGAAAGCTTTGCAAATGCATAAGTCATAACATCACATGGATTACTTACGATAATATAAAGCGCTTTGGGAGCCACCTTTACGATCTCCGGAGTAATACTCTTCATAATGTTGACGTTGGTCTGTGTCAGCTCGATGCGAGTCTGTCCCGGTTTTCTGGCAATACCGGAAGTGATGATCACAATGTCAGAATCTGCAGCATCCGGGTAATCTCCTGCCACGATGGAGATCGGCTCACGGAAACTGGTTCCCTGCTCAATATCCATAACCTCACCTTCAGCCTTATCTTTGTTAATATCGATCAGAACGATCTCTGATGCAATACTCCTCTGTGATAAGGTATAAGCGATAGTTGCTCCTACACTTCCTGCTCCGATGATCGTAATTTTACTGCTCATGTTTGTTCTCCTTTCAGCGTTGTTTGTCACATAAATAACGATTTTAATTGTATCTACTCAAACATAACATAAAACATTGGTGTACGCAATAAAATTATGACTGGATTTTTTAATGGATTTTGCGTTAATTATTGATGTAATTCAAAATTCTTTTTGTATATTCTGTATTTTTATATATTATTCTGTGCATTTATATGTTATTTTTTTGTCGATACAAGAGTAAAAAAGTGGATTATGCGTTTATATATAGATGCAAAAACCCCGGGAACTTCCTGGATTTTGTGAAGTTCCCGGGGACTTTGACTTAGATCAAGAGTATTGGTTATAGTCAAGCAGATATTCGCAATCCGCATTCGCTACTTGCTCATAACCGAATAACTGCTTTGCAGTTAATTCGGTTATTTTTTTGCCTGTGCAAGTGCTTTCTGCGCTGCTCCGAGAATGCCCTCGGATGAGAGTGTCGCACCACTGACAGTATCAATACCATCTGCAGTCTGGTTTGCCATAATCTGCGGATAAATGGTATTCCATGCCTCATTAAAGAATTCCGGAGTATCATTATTCGTCTGTGTAATCTCAACAATCTGACCTCCGGAGATGGTTACGGTCAGTCTTGTTTTGCCACCATATCCAAAAGCTGAGCCCTGATAAGTTCCGTCATTATACATTCCTGCAGGGGTCGGTTCCGGATCTTCGGTAGGCTCCGGTGTTACATCAGGATTCTCCGGATCTGGAGTCGGTGTTACATTTGGGTCATCCGGATCGGTTGTAGGTTCCGGTGTTGCCGTTGGAACCGGAGTTGCGGTCGGCTTCGGCGTTGCCGTTGGTTTCGGTGTTGCCGTTGGCTTTGGTGTCGGTTTCTTTGTCGGAGTTGGAGTTACTTTCTTTCCATATTCTGGATTAAGCGCAGACTTCAGAGCCTTTTTCACAGCATTCAGAATTCCGTTGGAGGAGTAGGTTGCTCCGCTGACGGTATCAATATCGTCTACATAATTCGTTCCCACAATCTGCTCTTCCAGCACACTCCACGCTTTTTCAAAAAACATCGGAGTATCTGAGTTTTCCTGTTTTACCGCTGTGATGATTCCATCCTTGATGGTTACGGTCACTTTTACATCTCCGCTGTAACCTTTTGCGGATGCTTTGTATGTACCATCCAGATATTTTTTCGGACTGTCAGGATCTGGATTTGCAGTTGGCTTTGGTTTCTTTGAAGGGGCTTTTGTTGGCGTTGGTGTGGAGGTTGCCACAGGTGCAGGGGTGACCTGCTGGCTGCTTCCATCTGCCGCTGCCTGGGATAACGCATTCTGTACTGCCTGGATAATTCCGTTGGAAGAATAGGTTGCTCCGCTGACTGCATCTACATTTGGTGTATTTCCCGCGATCATTTTGCTGATCACTCCCTGGGCAGATGCAAAATAAGAAGCAGTCTCCCCGGATGCATCCAGAATATCGATCGCCGCGATCCTTCCTCCGCTGATTGTTACACGCACACGAATGGTTCCTCCGAATCCGGTTCCGGTTCCTTCGTAAACTCCGTCTTTATATCCATTGGCCGGAACATCTGCCACCGGTGTCTGAGTAGATCCTTGGCCGGCTGCACCGCCACTGTTTTTTGCAGATTCTGATACAGTTCTTTTTCCTGAACTTTTTTTTGCTGCTGTTTTTTTCGTACTTTTTTTTGATGTGGTTTTCTTTGGCGTACTGCTCTTTTTGTTGTCTGCCGTGCTGGCGCCGGAAACAGAAGTTTCCTCTTCATATCCGAAATATTTTTCCAGTTCGGACGCAGACATTACCGTCGAATCTGCCTTCGGGACAGATTCCGTACTTTCATCAGAGCCCTGTGCTTTTATACCTGAAAATACAAGTGCCGCAATGACAGCAGCTGCAGGGATCAGTTTTGGCCAGGGTACTTTGGGTGTGCCATTTTCAGCTGGCTTTTTGTCTTTTAAATCTTTTTCCATAATTCTTTTTCTCCCCTCTTTTTGTGCGGCTTCTGTCAGGTATATGCTCTTTACGGCGTTTCCGGTCATTTTCCGAACCGCCACAGAAAATGAGCAGACCTCTGCCGCAGATATTTCCGTATACCTGCGGCAGAGGTTCCTACTCTTTGATGAACCGTTGTATTATTTAACAGTTACCACAAATTTCTTTGTAATTCCGTTGCATTTAACTGTGATGGTTGCTTTACCTTTGCTGATTCCTTTTACAACACCTTTGCCTGTTACGGTTGCAACTTTCTTGTTGCTGGTTGTGTATGTAACAGTGGATACTGGTGTTGCTTTGGATCTGATGGTTGTTGTTTTTCCTTTTGCAATTGTTGCAGAGGATTTTGTAAGTGTAAAGGTCGGGTTCTTAACTGTCAGCTTGTAGGTTGCTTTCAGTTTTCCGCTTGTTGCTGTGATCGTTACAGTTCCGGCTTTGATTCCCTTTACGGTACCTGTCTTGCTGTTTACTGTTGCGATCTTTGTATTGCTGCTCTTGTATGTTACAGAAGATACTCCGGCCAGTGTTGCTTTTACAGTGGCTGTTTTTCCTTTGTAAACAACTGCAGATTTCTTTGCGAATTTTACAGATGGAGCTTTTACAGTTACTTTGCAGGTTGCTGTTGCGTTTCCACAAGTTGCTGTGATCACTGCTGTTCCGGCTTTCACACCTTTTACAACACCTGTGCTGCTTACTGTCGCAACTGCATTGTTGCTGGTTGTATAAGTTACTGTTTTAGCTGCATCATTGGAAGTTGTTTTCAGAGAAGCTGTTTTTCCTGTGTAAACAGTTGCTGATGTTTTGTCAAGAGTAACTGTCACTTTTACAAGTGCTGCCTCTGCGGCTTTAAGATGCTCAAGTGCCTCGTCAACTTCTGCCTGTGTTGCGTCTTCTCTTGCAAGAAGCTCCTCTGCCTCCTGAAGCTCTGTCTGCATTGCTGTCCAGGATTCTTTTGTATAATCGTTTTCCGCAAGTGCTTTTGCTGTTTCGACCTCTTTTGTAAGAGCTGTTGTGTCTGCCGGATTTTCCGCTGGTTTTACAATATTTGCATCTGTAGCCTGTACTACAAAGCTGTAGTCTGCATAGCCAAGTGCATATACGGTCAGTCTCCAGTATCCGGTTCCGTCTGTTCCTTCCGGAAGCTGGCATCTTAAAGAATCGGTAAGTCCAAGCTGGATTCCCATGGCTTTATGCATCCAGTTATCTGCCGCAAACTTGGTTCCGAAAGATCTCAGCACCTTTGTTCCTGTAGCGTCATCTCCACAGTAATCCCAACGTACTGCCTGCATGTTTGCTCCAAGATCTCCGTATCCGTCTCCTGTAATATCTACACGGAGGAATTCTCCGTAGCTTCCGCTTGCATCTTTTACAGTCGGTGTTACATTTGTCGCTGTTTTCTGAGCCTGATCCTTGATTCCGGAATCTGCTCCTGTTTTTCTTGCCTCAAATGTAAAGCTGTCGCCGTTTTTCACTGCATATTTCAGACCGTTGGTATCTGCTGTTACTGCTGCTGTTGCTGTATAGGCGCTCAGCTGTACCTCACCATATCCACCTTCCAGTACACCATCATTGGTAACTACGTTGTATTTCTGGCAAAATGCTGCATAATCTTCTGTTCTTACAGCAACCGGAACGTATTTCAGGCCATATACTTCATAATGATCCATATCTACGGTTGTTCCGTCTGCTTTTGTAATGGTTCCTTTTTTAAATCCTACAGTTTTTCCGTCTGTCAGCTTGATAGTATTCTGATCCACCCATGTTGCGATCGGATATCTGCTTCCGTCCTCTGCCACGATAGTTGTCTCTGTCTGGAAGCTTCCTCTGTGAAGTCCATGGTTTGTAGTTGCTCTTGTTACCGTATCAAAAGCACCTTTGTCAAGTTCCTTATGGCCGTCCAATTCCTCAGAAGAAGTTGTATCTCCTGCTGCATACACACCTTCAGATGCCCAGTACTCTGCCCAGGTCAGGCCTGCATACACATACTGATACTCTCCCTGAAGTTCATCAGAATCCGCAAATGCCTCTGTCTCATCTTCTGCTGCTGTAAATTCGTCTGCACCGGAAGCTTCTTCCTCCGTATTCTCTGCTGCGCTTTCCTCTGTGATCTCATCAGCGCTCTGGTCCTCTGCCGCAATTTCTTCTGCATCAGCAGCCTCTCCCGCAGCTGCCTCGTAATCGGAAACCTCAGCAATCTCTTCCTCATCGCTCTGCTCGGTTTCGTCTGCTACAATGCTGCTGTCCAGGTCTGTTGCCATTACAGCTGTAGGAAAACTTGTTGCTGCCACTGCAAGACTTAAGATGCAGGGAGCCGTTTTTTTCAGTAAATTCCACTTATGCATTACTTATTCCTCCTAAAAATATGAAATATTTATAGAAACCTTTCCAGGGGTTACTACCGTAAATACCGTCAAACTGCTTTGAAACTTACGTTTATTCGATGATATCCTCCACGCTGTAGGAATCCGCAAGCAGGCTGAACCGCTCTTTCATCCCCTCAGTGAGATACACATGGTGATCTTCATCCACAAAGAGTCCGTCCGCACCGTAAGTTTTCAACAGTTCGGCACCTTTTTCCACCCCCAGCACAAAACATGCGGTGGAAAGTGCGTCTGCCTCAAGGCCTGTGTCGCAGACTACCGTAACTCCGGTCACTCCGCTTTTTGCCGGATAACCGGTGGACGGATCCATAATGTGGTGATACCTTACACCATCTTCGATAAAATATTTCTCGTAATCTCCGGATGTGGAAAGAAATTCTGTGCCATTTAAGGCAACCACACCAAGATAATCGTCGTCATTTTCAGCACGGGGATCTGTCACTGCCACGTTCCAGGAAGAACCGTCCGGTTTGCTTCCATAGGTCATGACACTGCTTCCCCCAAGGTTCATAAGCGCCGCAGAAACATCCTTCTGTGTTTCCAGATATTCCAGAATCGAGTCACAGCCAATTCCTTTTCCGGCTGCACCAAGATCCAGCGAACATCCCTCGTCCATGCGGATCGTCGTTCCGTCAAGAGAAACTTTCTGATATCCGGAATCTTTCAGAACATTTTTGATTTCTGCTTCTTCAGGAATTTTCTGATTTTCCCCGCCAATATCCCACAGACGGATCAGTTTTCCGATGGTCGGATCAAAAGCTCCGTCAGAATCTTTCGCAATTTTCAGAAGGCGTTCCAGATATCCGGAAAGTTCATCGGAAATCTCCTTATCTTTTCCGCTGTCTGCGTTCACCTTGTAAATCTGGGAACTTTCATTGGTCCATGAAAGAAGGTTTGTTTCCACATCTGTCAGTACAGATGTCAGTTTACTGTTTATATCGTCTCCTGTGGTATAAAGTGTTTCTGATACCACAGTATCCATGGCAAAATCTGTATTGGTATATGTCTGTATGTCATTTTCCGAAGCTGCGCATAATACAGGAAAAACCATGGTAATTCCTGCAGCTGCAGCCGTTGCCAGAAAAGCTTTCTTTTTCAGAGCATGAGATCTCATAGATTAATTTCCCTCATTTGTTCCAATGTGAATATTTTTTCTCGGACAGGTTGCCGCACATGCGTGGCAGCAAAGACATTCGCCGGACCTGGCCGTGTCGCCGTCAATATCCAGATGAGCCGGACATCTTTTTTTACAGAGACCGCATTTCGGCGGACATTTTTCACGGTTTCTCTGAAAAAGTGCTCCCGGAAGGATCGGCATTAATGCAAAAACCGCTCCCATAGGGCAGAGAAACTGGCAGAAAAAACGTTCCTGTGTACACATTCCCACCATGATCAGAACCAGAATCACGATTCCCGCCAGATATTTACTGTTAGGGAAACGTCCTGCTGTAATCATGGAAAAAACATCCCACGGGCTGGTTCCTGTAAGCTTTCCGTATACTCCTGTAAGGCAGGAAAGTAAAATCAGGGCCAGTACGATATATTTGACTTTCTGAAGTCTGTGTACCATTCTTTCAGAAAGAGCTGGTTTCTTTTTTTTATGAAAACATTTCATCCAGATCAGAGAAAAACCTTCATACACGGCATCTCCAAAAGATCCGAATGCACATGCATATCCGCAGAAATGTCTTCCGAAAAAACACGTAAAGATCAGAAGCACTGCTGTTACAGTCAGAAAGGAGTTCCACTCTACCGGCTGACCGGCCGCAATGGCGAGAAAAATTGATTTGATTCCCGCAAAAGCTGTGGAAAACAGAGACGGGGCAGCAATAAAAAATGCCAGCTGTATCCCCGCACGCATCAGCCTTACTTCCCGCTGTCTTTTTTTCATGAGTTTTCCGCCTTTCCAAGTGCATCATCCACCGCATTCAGGATTCCTGTAGAACTGAAAGTTGCTCCTGATACAGTATCCACATCTGTACTCTGCGCACTTAAGATGGAATCGATCACACTCTCTGCCTGTGAAAGATATGCGCTGTCCTCACCTGGTGCACTGACCACATTAATGGATGTAATTTCATCACTGGCAAGTGTCACTTCCACCTGAATGGTTCCGCCGTATCCATCAGCTTCTCCTGTGTAAGTTCCATCTTTATATACGTTATCGGAATCTGGCGCTGCTGTGTCCTCTGCGTTTGCATCGGATGTCTTGCCGTCCGAAGTGTCTGCTGCCTTGTCACCGTCTGTTGAATCTGCATTACTGCTGTCAGTTCCTGTGGATGCTGCCTGATTCTGCATACGGTTTGCATAGCTTGTCTCCAGTGCACTGAGAAGTTCATTCTGCTGCTCCTGAAGCGTGTCTACCTTATCTGTCAGAGCCGAAATTTCTTTTTCGTTTGCCTGGGCTTTCATACTGCTGTTATAAAAAAGCACAGCCAGAACTACCAGCAGTAAAGAAATCACTCTCATATAAAAATTCTGGTTTTTCATCTCTTTTCTCCCCTGTATTTAGTCAGTCAGATATTCACAGTCCGTTCCTATCATCTGCACATAACCGTTTTTTGAATAAGTTATATATCTTTTACTCGTATTTATAGATTAGTTCTAATTAATCATTTTTCTTTAATTAGATATTGCTAACTTACAGCTAGGTATTATATCACCTGATTTTTTTCTTGTCTATACTTTTTGTTAGTACGCGGTAACTTTTTTCTCCGTATCTTTAATTTTTGCTGTAACTTTTCCAGATATTGGTTAGATATCCTTAACTTATATTTGCCTTTTGAATGGGAGTATGATATGATTTTTTCTGAATCTGTGACAGAAACGGAGTTTTTATTTTGAAGAAAAAAGAAGTGATTTTTATTGCCGGGATCCTGATTCTGGCCGGGGTTCTCTGGCTTGGTTTTCAGATCACAGGGAAACGTTCCCACAATACGATCCGTATTACCGTTGACGGAAAAGAATTCGGAACTTATTCTCTTTCCCAGGATCAGGTCATACATATCGGAGACACCAATGTCTGCGAGATCAAAAACGGAAAAGTTACCATGATCGAAGCAACCTGTCCGGATCATTACTGTATGAAACAGAAAGCTGTGGATGAACATGGCGGTTCTATTATCTGTCTTCCTAACAAAGTGGTGATAGAAGGAGAAAATACCACGGAGGATTCGGATTCGAAGAGTTCACCGAAGATTGATGCGGTGACGTAAGATGAAGATGTTACGGAATATATGCGTAATGTGCGTTCGCCATGCAGCTCTCCTCCGACAGATGACATTTGGTCCGGGGCACATCTGTAACAAATGAAAGGGTTTATTTATGAAACGAAAAACAGCTTATCTTGGATTATTTTCCGCAGTAGCGATCATTTTGGGATATGTGGAGTCGCTGATTCCTGTGTTTGCAGGAATTCCGGGAATCAAGCTCGGACTTGCAAACCTGGCAGTGCTTTTTATCCTGGATCGGTATTCTGCGAAAGAGGCGGCTCTTGTGTCCGTTGTCAGGATACTTGTGATTGGGTTTATGTTTGGAAATCTGTTCAGTATTTTATATAGTATGGCTGGCGCCGCGCTTAGTTTGACTGTGATGAATCTGCTGAAAAAACATTCCGGGTTTAGTCTGATCGGGATCAGTGTGGCTGGTGGGGTTACGCACAATATTGGGCAATTGATCGTTGCCATGATCGTGGTGAGTAATACGAGTCTGATGGTTTATGCACCGGCACTGCTGGTGGCCGGGGTCCTGGCGGGGATTCTCATAGGTGTTTTGACAAAGGAAGTTGTGGGACGACTTCCTTTGAATCTGTAATGTTTGTGTGTTTCTTTTTTGGGATTATGGTTTTTACTTTGTGAAGTGGATTTTTGAAGTGTGTGTATTTCTTTTTGGGATTATAGTTTTTACTTTATGAAAGTAGGAAATTTGCGAGAAGGGGAAGCACTCATAGTTGCGAAGGCCGTCTCCCCTTCTCGCGTTCTTCCCCTCCTGGCCACGCCGCTGTGATGCGTTATGGAATGTGTAACTTTATCGGCTCAGTCCTGTATTCTGCTGTACTGGCAGTGTCAGGCTGAGCCGATTGTTGGTTCAGGGCGGACGGGAAAGCGGCCTGCGTAGCAGGCCTGTTCCCTGAATTACAGCGTATAACTTGTATGGCTGTTATTTCACTGTTATTCAGAAACAGGTCTGCTTCGCAGACCGCTTTTTGTACGGAGCGAATAAAAAACACTTCGTCAATATATTTACGTCAGCATAAATCGGCTCAACTTTCCGCAGCCGACACAGTAGAATCCATCGCCCCGCCAATACTTTCACACATTCTCACAGCCTACAACAACTGCGTGCCCGGAAAGGGGGAGCTCGAGGGGGAAAAGCGGGCTTCGCAACTTTGAGTGCTTTCCCCCTCGTACCTGCCCATGCCAAAATGGTCCCCCTGAAAGGAAAAAATGCCTACGCTTCTAGTATCCTCTCTGGAAAGGAAAAAGCCTACGCCTCTAGTATCCTCCCTGGAAAGGAAAAAGTCTACGCCTCTAGTATCCTCCCTGGAAAGGAAAAGTCTACGCCTCTAGTATCCCCTCCAGAAAGAAGATGCCCGCCGCATCCAGGCGCCCTCGCCGGGAGGCATCAGGCTTCGGTTTCATCATGAAACTGAGGAACCGGTGTCACCGGGTGATACGGCTCCGCCGGTGGCTCATCAAATTCTCCGGAAATATTCCGATAGAAAACTGCCATGCAGGTTTCTATATAAGGCACCAGCCAGATCAGTGCCAGATAAAGCGTAAACATAGAAAAAATAATCCACGGTATAAAACTTAAGAGCATTTTCAAATACTCCCAGTAGTGCCCCTTCATAAGTTTCGCACTTGCTTTCAGTGCCTGTGTTCCTTTCATGTCCGGATTATCGGACAGAATATAATAACTCATGGTGAAAGGCATGGCTATCAGCAGGTTCAGCCCAAACCCGAGAAGTGTCAGCAGCATATAAGTCACTGCCCAGTTCATCTGCTCTTCCACTGTATTTCCCATATCGCTTGTGAACGAAAACCACGCCAGTGGAAGTGATGTCACCAGATTGATCAGTGCCAGCACAAAGGATACCACGATCACATGGTCTGGCTGGTGGCTGAAAAAGTACAGAAGATCTCCAAAAGAATATGCTTCCCTTCTGGAAATATTCAGGTAGATCCGGTAAAGTCCTGCGGAAAAAACGCAGATCACCAGAGAAAGGATAAAGCTGAATACTTCTCCTCCGATGATCGCGTACGCGGAATCTCCCGGAAAAAGTGCTGTGGAAATGTAGCTTGAAACCACACTCATCGCCGCAACCGCAATACTGCCGATCACCGGAACCGTAAAATTACCAGTCAGCGTTTCCCTTGCAAGCTTCTTACAGCCCTTCAGATTTTTTCTCATAAAAATTCTCTCCTTATGAACGGCCACATCTTTCCGGCGGACAGCCCGAATGCACGCACCGTTCCGTTATAGAAGGCGGAGACTTATACCAAGCCTCCGCCCCGTCATTTCTCATTTTCGCTCTGGCATATCCTGCTGCTTATGCTGCATAACTGCACGCCAGATCATTTTTCTGCAATGTCAAACGGATATTCGCAATTCGCAATCCGCATTCACTACGCAGCTCTACACCGATTAACTGCTTCGCAGTTTATCCGGTTAATCTGCAAGATTAAACGCATCATGTACCGCATTCATGGCACGTACGCCATCTTTCTCATTGATGAGAACAGTCACACGGATCTCAGATGTCGCGATCATATTGATGTTCACGCCCTCATTATAAAGGCTCTCGAACATTTTTGCGGCAACACCCGGATTACTCATCATACCAGCTCCCACGATGGAAAGTTTGGCGATGTTTTTCTCCGCATGAAGCTCATCATAGCCGATGCGTGCCTGGTTGGATTCCAGGACTGCCATTGCATCGTCCAGATCATTTTTATCAACAGTAAAGGAAATATCCTTGGTTCCGGCACGGCCGATAGACTGAAGGATCATATCCACATTGATATTTTTCTTGGCCAGGGTATCAAAAAGCTTAAATGCTACTCCTGGTGAATCTTTAAGTCCGATCACAGCAATACGTACTGCATCTGTATCCAGAGCAACACCGCTGATCAGCATTCTCTCCACTGTTACTTCCTCCTTTACCACAGTTCCTTCGCTGTTGTTGAGACTGGAACGTACCACTAGCGGTACACCGTATTTCTTCGCCATCTCCACAGAACGGTTATGAAGCACTCCCGCACCCAGAGTTGCCAGATCCAGCATCTCATCGTAAGTGATCTCCTTAAGCTTGCGGGCTTTCGGAACCTTACGGGGGTCAGCAGTATAAACGCCATCCACATCGGTATAGATCTCACAGGCATCTGCATGAAGCGCTGCTGCAAGAGCTACGGCTGTGGTATCCGAACCTCCACGGCCAAGTGTGGTGTAATCATTATATTTATCAATGCCCTGGAATCCTGTAACCACAACAATTCTGCGGTTATCCAGTTCTCTGCGGATACGTGCGGCATCGATCTTTTTCAGACGGGCACTGCCGTGTGCGCTTGTTGTGTGCATAGCCACCTGAAATGCATTCAGGGAAACTGACGGTACTCCCAGGCTGTCCATAGCCATGGCCATCAGTGCTACCGACATCTGTTCTCCGATGGTAAAAAGCATATCCATCTCACGTTTCGGAGGTTTGTCGTTGATATCTTTCGCCATGGTGATCAGCTCATCGGTATATTTACCCATTGCGGAAAGCACGACCACCACGTCGTTTCCTTTTTTATAATCTTCGATACATCTTCTGGCAACATTAAAGATACGCTCTTTGTTTGCCACAGAAGTACCGCCGAATTTTTTTACGATTAACATGTTCTTATTTCTCCTCAGGCATCAATCCTTCACGCGGATCATTGCCAGTACTTTTCCGGTAAGCTTACTGATCTTCTCTTTATATTCAGCCTGCTTCATCACCGGTGTGATAAATCCGAATTCGTCCGGAAGGTCATCCGGCTCGATGGTCTGTACATCACCAAAAGCTTTTTCCACTTCATCCATAGTAGTATCAGACACACGTACGAAGAAACGTCCCTCAACTTCATCCATATCCATAAGCTTCAAGGCATAGCTGCTCCAGTTTGTCATGATATTTCTGTGGAGATGCTTTGCTTCATCCACAACATCTGCAACTACTGCACTTGCAGTCGGAAGCTTACCTGCTCCGCTTCCGTAGAACATGGCATCTCCGAGAACATTTCCGTGCACAAATACTGCATTAAACACATCATTTACACTGTAAAGCGGGCTACTCTGGCCTACCAGGAACGGCGCTACCATTGCATAGAAAGAATCTCCGATCCTACGGCTTGTGGCAAGAAGCTTGATAGTCATGCCAAGCTCTTTTGCATATTCCATATCTGCCGGTGTGATCTTTGTGATTCCTTCTGTATAAATATCCTCGTAATTCAGGAACTTTCCGTATGCAAGTGAAGAAAGGATGGCGATCTTACGGCATGCGTCAGCACCTCCTACGTCTGCAGTCGGATCTGCCTCTGCATAGCCCTTTGCCTGAGCTTCCTTCAGAACCGTATCAAAATCACAGTTCTCTGTGCTCATCTTGTAAAGCATGTAGTTGGTGGTTCCGTTAAGGATTCCTGTGATCTCATCGATCTCATCTGCTGTCAGTGAAGAATTCAGTGCACGAATGATCGGGATACCGCCGCCGCAGCTTGCCTCAAAAAGGAAATTGATATTTTTTTCTTTTGCGATCTCCATGAGCTCGGAACCATGCTTGGCTACCAGAGCCTTATTGGATGTGCTTACGCTCTTTCCTGCCTGAAGCGCTCTTTTTACAAAGGTATAAGCCGGCTCGATCCCGCCCATAACCTCAACAACAATATCTACCTCCGGATCGTTTACGATCACTTCATAATCATGAACCAGAACTTTCTCAACCGGATCTCCCGGAAAATCTCTTAAATCAAGAACGTACTTGATGTTAATCTCATCTCCAGCTCTCTTGTTAATGCTCTCATGATTGGTGTTGATGACTTCAACAACTCCGCTTCCTACTGTACCGTAGCCTAATACTGCTATGTTTATCATATGCTTACTCCCTGCCTAAAATTTTCAAATAGTGTATACCGTCTCTCTGCTCAATATTCTCCACCATAGCCTCTGCGTCGCCTTCTCCCGGAAGGATGTCAACGCTCAGCGTCAGCGTTGCGACTCCGTTAATGGGAATACTCTGATGTATGGTCAGGATATTACCGTGAAAACGGGCAATCGTCTGCAGCACCATTGATAAAAGCCCCGGCTCATCGTCCATCTGAATGATAAAGGTGATGGTCTTTCCCTTGGTCTCCTCGTGGAAAGGAAAAATATCGTCCTTATATTTGTAAAAAGAGCTGCGGCTGATCCCGGTCCTTTCAGCAGCTTCCTGAACAGTAGCCACCCGTTTGGATTCCAGCAGTCTCTTGGCCTCAACCACCTTGAGAAGTACCTCCGGCACTGCCCGTTCTCTTACTACATAGTATTTTTTCTTCTCAACCTGTTTCTGCATAGCAACCTCTCTAGTTGCTGTTCACATTGTGTGCAGCAACCTTTCTGTCCGTTTCATAAAGACAAGTGTTTTTGTATAAAAGATATATTATCATAATAAAAGAAACTCCACAAGCGATTTTTTGCCTGCGGAGTCCTTTTCTCTGTCTTTATGGGGTTCCGTGACAGTAATGTTATTCTTTCTTTTTCGCCAGCGCGATCCATTTCAGGTATGCATTGATAAAGATGTCAATACCACCGTCCAGAACTGCGTCAACATTACCGGTTTCTTCATTGGTTCTATGGTCTTTTACCATGGTGTATGGCTGCAGGACATAGGAACGGATCTGGTTTCCCCAGCCGATATCTGTCACTTCGCCTCGAATGCCGGAAAGTTTCTCCTCAGCTTCCTGCTGTTTCAGAAGATACAGTTTGGCTTTCAGCATCTGCATGGCCTTGTCCTTGTTCATGTGCTGAGAACGTTCATTCTGGCACTGTACCACGATTCCTGTAGGGAAATGGGTGATACGGATCGCAGAGGATGTCTTGTTGATGTGCTGTCCACCGGCACCGCTGCTTCGGTAGGTATCAATACGGATATCATCATCATTGATCTCAACGTCCAGATCTTTCTTGATATCCGGCATAACATCACAGGATACAAAAGATGTCTGTCTCTTTCCTGCCGCATTAAACGGGGAAATACGTACAAGACGGTGAACACCTTTCTCGGATTTCAGATAACCGTAGGCGTTCTCTCCGTTTACCTGGAAGGTTACGGATTTCACACCGGCCTCATCACCGTCAAGGTAATCCAGTACTTCCAGTGCAAATCCTTTTTTCTCCGCCCATCTGCTGTACATACGGTAAAGCATTCCACACCAGTCGCATGCCTCTGTACCACCGGCTCCTGCGTTCAGCTTAATGATGGCATTCTCTCCGTCATACTCTCCGGAAAGAAGTGTCTTCACACGGATGCTGTCAAAGCTTGCCTGGAATTCGTCCAGCATTTCCTGGATCTCAGGGATGATCTCCGGATCATTCTCCTCATATCCCATCTCGATCATGGTTTCCATATCTTCCATCTGTGTTTCCAGATTATGGTATGTCTCAATATCATCCTTGAGACTCTTTAACTGTTTCATCTTCATCTGAGATACTTCTGCGTTATCCCAGAAATCAGGCGCTTCCATCTCGCGCTCTAATTCTTCGACCTTCTGCTCTTTGTTAGCGAGGTCAAAGTGAATCCCTCACTTCCACTAATGGCTCTGTGTATGTTGCAAGAATACTCTTGAACTGATCTAACTCAACCACAGCTTCACCTTCTTTCTATATATTGATGCAGGAACTCCTGCCTGTCTTATACAATACCATATGGGCCTGAAAATTACAACGAAAACGTGGTTCAGGCATTTCTATTTTATCTGCGACAATTCATAGATATCCCCTCTCCGGTGCTTCAGAAGCGGCAGCTGTTCCCGGACTTTTTTTATCTCATCCAGATCCAGTTTCACAACCTTCACGTCCGGCTTTTCTTCCATTTCCATGAGGACTTTTCCCCAGGGATCTACGGCAATGGAATGGCCCCAGGAATGGTATCCGGCGTTCAGATCTCTGGCAGGTGCAGCTCCAATGGTGTATACCTGGTTGTCCACAGCTCTCTGACGGAACATCAGCTCCCAGTGGAGAGGCCCTGTTGTCATGTTAAAAGCAGCCGGCACAATGATCACCTCTGCGCCCTGGTCCACCATCAGCCTGGCAAGTTCCGGGAACCGGAAATCGTAGCAGATGCAAAGGCCAATCTTTCCAAATTCTGTGTCAAAAACTGTCACCTGATCTCCCGGTGTCAGGGTATCCGATTCTTTAAAATACTGGCCACCTTTTACATCAATGTCAAAAAGATGCATTTTCCGGTGTTTCCCGATCTGATGCCCGTTTCTGTCAAAAACATAGGATGTGTTGTAAATATGACCGGCTGCATCTCTCTCCGGCATGCTTCCGGCTACAAGATAAATTCCACGTTCTGCTGCCAGCCTGGAACATTTTTCCCAGGTGTCCCCACCTTCGGCTTCCGCATACTCCGGAAAGTATTTATTCTCGTAGGGACAGCAGAACATTTCGGGCAGGACTGCCAGGTCGATTCCCTGAAGTTCCGGGCGGGCAAGAATTTCTGCTGCCTGGGTGATGTTACGGGATTTTTCTGTATATACATGTGTCTGAAGAATTGCTGTTTTTATAACGGCCATATTATCATATCCTTTCTCTGCTCTTATACAAAAATAGCCCCACCATATCATCAGGTGAGACTATTTTTATCTTCATTCTCAGATCTTCGCTGCCTTACGTCCACAGCACTGTTTGTATTTCTTGCCGCTTCCGCATGGGCACGGATCGTTTGGATATACTTTATCTTCTTTTCGCTGAACCGGTTTCTTCGGGCCGGCGCTGTCATCTTTGTTTGTACCGGTTACTTTTGCAACCTGCTCACGCTCGATCTTCTGCTCTACATGAACATGATACAGCATACGTACGGTATCTTCCTGAATGGAAGTGATCATGTTGTTGAACATCTCAAATGCGTTCATCTTGTACTCAACAACCGGATCTCTCTGGCCGTATGCCATCAGGCCGATACCCTGACGGAGCATCTCCATGTCGTCGATGTGATCCATCCACTTGCTGTCGATACATTTCAGAAGAACTACTCGCTCAAGCTCACGAAGCTGCTCCGGTTCCGGGAACTCAGCCTCTTTCGCTTCATAAAGCTTCACAGCCTCTTCCTTCACGATATGTTTGATCTCGTCTTTTTTATGGCCTTTTACCTTCTCTGCAGTCAGAGGATGGATCGGAATGATCGGAGTGATCGCGGTATTGAACTCATCAAGATCCCACTCAGAAGAATCCATATCATCGGAGAAACACATGTCTGTCATGCTGTCTACGATATCTGTGATCATCTTGTAGATGGCATCACGCATGTTCTCACCGTCAAGTACCTGACGACGCTCCTCGTAGATGATCTCTCTCTGCTCATTGTTAACCTGGTCATAGTCGAGAAGATTTTTACGGATTCCGAAGTTGTTGAACTCAATCTTCTCCTGCGCTTTCTCGATGGCGTTGGAGAGCATCTTATGCTCGATCTGCTCATTCTCCTCAACACCAAGAGATGTGAACACTTTCATCAGTCTCTCGGAACCGAACAGACGCATCAGGTCATCCTCAAGGGAAATGTAGAAACGGGATTCACCCGGATCTCCCTGTCGTCCGGAACGTCCACGGAGCTGGTTATCAATACGTCTTGACTCATGACGCTCAGTACCGATAATCTTCAGACCGCCGGCCTCTCTTGCCACATCGTCAAGCTTGATATCGGTACCACGGCCTGCCATGTTGGTTGCGATGGTAACGGCATCTGCCTGTCCTGCCTGTGCTACGATCTCAGCCTCAAGCTCATGGAACTTGGCATTCAGTACGTTATGCGGGATTCCCTCTCTCTTCAGCATTCTGCTGAGAAGTTCGGAAGTTTCGATGGTAATCGTACCAACCAGTACCGGTTGATGTTTTGCGTGAGCTTCCTTAACTGCCTCTACAACGGCATTGAATTTCTCTTTCTTTGTCATGTAAACGGCATCATCAAGGTCTTTACGCTGTACCACACGGTTGGTCGGAATCTCTACAACGTCCATGCCGTAGATATCACGGAACTCTTTCTCCTCGGTAAGGGCCGTACCGGTCATACCGCCTTTTTTGTCATATTTGTTGAAGAAGTTCTGGAAGGTGATGGTTGCAAGAGTCTTACTCTCTCTTTTAACCTTAACATGCTCTTTCGCCTCAATCGCCTGATGAAGACCATCGGAATAACGACGGCCCGGCATGATACGTCCGGTAAATTCATCGACGATCAGGATCTCGTCATCTTTTACAACGTAATCCTGATCTTTGTGCATCAGGTTATGTGCACGAAGCGCAAGGATAATGTTGTGCTGGATCTCCAGATTCTCCGGATCTGCCAGGTTCTCGATATTAAAGAATTTCTCAACCTTCTTGATACCCTGCTCGGTAAGGTTGACGATCTTATCTTTCTCATTTACAACGAAGTCACCGGTCTCGATAACTTCCTCGCCCATGATGGCTGCCATCTTGGTCATCTCATGGCTGGCCTCACCACGCTCCAGCTGCTGTGCAAGGATATCGCACACCTCATAAAGCTTGGTGGACTTGCCGCTCTGTCCGGAAATGATCAGAGGTGTACGTGCCTCATCGATCAGGACGGAGTCGATCTCATCGATGATACAGTAGTGAAGATCTCTCTGAACAAGCTGTTCTTTATAGATAACCATGTTATCACGAAGGTAATCGAATCCAAGTTCGTTGTTGGTAACGTATGTGATGTCACATCCATATGCCGCACGGCGTTCTTCCGGCTTCATGTCGTTAAGTACCACGCCTACAGTCAGGCCAAGGAACTCATGGACTTTACCCATCCACTCGGCATCTCGTTTAGCCAGGTAGTCGTTGACAGTTACGATGTGGACACCTTTTCCCTCAAGGGCATTCAGGTATGCAGGAAGTGTGGAAACAAGAGTTTTACCTTCACCTGTTTTCATCTCGGCGATACGGCCCTGGTGAAGGATGATACCACCGATGATCTGTACACGGTAATGCTCCATTCCAAGCACACGCTTGGCAGCCTCACGTACGGTGGCAAATGCCTCAGGAAGAAGATCATCCAGTGTTTCGCCTTCTGCAAGACGTTTCTTATATTCTCTGGTTTTGTCCCGTAACTGCTCGTCGGTAAGCTGCTGCATCTGGGACTGATAGCTCTCGGTTTTCTCAACCAGCGGCATGATACGCTTTACCTCACGCTGGCTGCGGGTTCCAAATACTTTTGAAAAAACATTCATGTTTCTGCTCCAATCATTTTATTCGAAATAGGACATTTAAGTCTCTTATCTATCCGATTCAGGATCATTCCAGGACACTGTTCGTTCCAATCATCATAATCATTCCAGTTCTCTGTTGATATCCAGATCACATATGGTATATATTCTACCACTTTCCAGTTATAAAAACAATGAACAATTAATTAACAAATCGTGTCCGGAGCTGTTCTTCTGCCCTGAAAAAAAGCTCCGGGAATCTGCAGATTTTCCACGCAGATTCCCGGAGCTTTTCTCAGTCGTTCAATATTCAGTTTTTATAAAAGATCATTCACCCATGATCTCCTACAGAGACTTCTGCCTAAAACTCCGGCTCGATCAGTCCGTAAGTATTACCTTTACGTTTGTAAACTACGTTCACCTGCTCTGTCTCAGCATTGAAGAATACAAAGAAATTATGTCCAAGAAGCTCCATCTGTACGCATGCATCTTCCGGATACATTGGTTTGATTCCGAATTTCTTGGTACGGATGATCTTAACTTCCTCATCCTCTTCATAATCCTTATCAAGGTATGCTTTCTGGAAGTTTGTGGATTCCTGCTGCTTGTCAACGATCTTGTTCTTGTATTTACGAAGCTGACGCTCAATTACCTCTTCAACCAGATCGATGGATACATACATATCATTGCTTACCTGCTCGGAACGGATAATGTTACCTTTCACAGGGATTGTTACCTCGATCTTCTGGCGATCCTTCTCAACGCTTAAGGTTACTGAAATCTCAGTTTCAGGAGTAAAATACCTTTCAAGTTTACCAAGCTTGTCCTCAACAGCTGTTTTAAGTCCTTCTGTTACTGCTATATTCTTTCCACTAATAATAAATTTCATGACTTCCATCCCCTTTGCTGTTTTATGTTGCTATTATAACACATTAAGTTGAATTTTAACATCACTTTTCAAAAATTTTACAAATTTTTTCTAAATTTATTCAATATATTCCTGCAAAAGGATTTTTTTGTCATGAATATGCAACTATTCTACTTCATCTCTGCCAGAACTTCAAACGGTATGCTTCCGCCAAAAATATCCAGTGCACTGCCAACAGTCACGTCCAGTCTTCCCTGTCCTGCCCTTCGAAGTTCCTCAATATCTGCCATGGAGCCGACACCGCCTGCATAAGTTACCGGATGAGCTGTATACTGTCCCAGAAGTTCCGCAAGTTCTGTCTCAACACCATGAGCCTTTCCCTCCACATCCACTGCATGGACCAGAAATTCATCACAGTAACTTCCAAGCTTTTCCATCAGTTCCAGTGTCACGATCTCTTCTGTAAATTTCTGCCAGCGGTCTGTGACAATATAATAGTTACCGTCTTTTTTGCGGCAGCTTAAGTCCAGCACAAGATGTTCTTTTCCTGCTGCATTCCGGATCTTCTCCAGATTTTCCCAGGAGATCACTCCGTTTTTAAACACATAGGAGGTTACGATCACATGGCTGGCACCAGCCTCCAGATACTCTGACGCATTCTCCGGGCAGATACCGCCTCCGATCTGAAGTCCTCTGGGATATCTTTTCAGGGCAAGAAGCGCCTGGGCTTTCGTCGCTTCATAGTTGGGAGAATCTTTTCCGTTCAAAAGGATCACATGACCGCCCTTTAATCCCGCCTTCTTATAAAACTCTGCATAAAAAGCCGCATCCTGCTCTGACACAAAATTTTCTGCCGCCTGATCACCCTGATCTTTCAGGCTTCCTCCTACGATCTGTTTTACTTTTCCGTTATGTATATCAATGCATGGTCTGAATTTCATAATCCTGTCCTCCGTTTTCTTTCCATGCACTGATAATAGCATCAGAAGCAGTTTTATGCAATGCTGTGGTAAAATATCTGTAGCACCAGGTTACCTTACAGTTGCTGACCACGAAATAAACAGCAACTCTATCTGCCCTCTACCGCATTTCCTACTGCATTGCCAATATCATCCACCGCATTTCCTACGCCGTCGCCCAGGTCCTTCACACTGTCACCCAGCTCACCGGATACCGTTCCGTCATTTCCGGTTCCGTTGGCATCTGTAGTTCCAGGCGCTGCTGTTGTATTATTTCCATTTCCCGCAGGAGTCACGGTAATATTTCCACCGGCCATCTCATTGTTATCTGTGCCAGAATCTTCAATGATCCCGCCGTTGTCCATCACACCGTCATTATCTGTTTCATCTTCCATAATTCCATTTTCTGTGGCAGTATTTTCGTTTGTATTTTTTTTCTTATTTCTCTCATCATTATTTTTCTCGTCCACAGTTTCATCCGCATTATTTACCTCTGTACCACAGGCTGTAAATGTACACAGAGACAGAGTGAGCAAAGTGCCAAAAAGAATCGCCTTCCATTTTTTCATATGATCTTCTCCTTTTTCTGAAAAATTCTGTATTCCTAATATGGCACTTTTTCCAGTATTCTATCCTGGCAAAAATTTCAAAAATATTCTTTGCTATAAGGCCATATAGCGGACATTCGCATTCCGTTCCACTACATGCTCATGAATGAAATCGCTTCGCAATTTCATTCAAAAAAACGGGCTCCGCTTTTACACGAAACCCGTTTTTATTACCTGTATCATTCTGTTACGGATTAAACTGTCAACCTGTCAGGATCAGCCGATCACGTCACTCATATCGTAACGTCCTGCCGGTTTACCTGCAAGGAATTTGGCTGCTTCTACAGCACCTTTTCCAAAAATAGCCTTGGAATATGCGGTATGCTTAAACTCGATCACTTCGTCCTGGCCTGCAAAAATGATCTCATGCTCACCTACGATGGTTCCACCGCGGACTGCGGAAATACCGATCTCCTTGTCATCACGTTTTTCACGTTTCTGGCTGCGGTCATATACATAATGATACTTGTTGTCCATAGCTTCATTAATGCTGTCTGCCAGTGCAAGTGCAGTACCACTTGGTGCGTCAACTTTCAGGCGGTGATGTTTCTCAACGATCTCCATGTCAAATCCTGCAGTTGCAAGAACCTTGGCAGCATCCTGAACGAGTTTCAGAAGTGTATTGATACCAAGAGACATGTTCGCAGATTTCAGCACTGCTACTTTTTTGGATGTTTCTTCTACTTTTGCAAGCTGCTCCTCACTTAAGCCTGTGCTGCAGAGAACAACCGGAATCTGGCGTGCGGCACTGTACTCAAGAAGCTTGTCTGTTGCTTTTGCAGAAGAAAAATCAATGATCGCATCTGCCTCTACCTGGCATGCGTCAATATCAGTAAATACCGGATAGCTGTTTTTTCCCTGATCTGCAATGTCGATGCCTGCCACGATCTCTGCATCCGGATCTTTCTCCACAATGCCACTGATCACCTGACCCATATGTCCGTTGCAGCCATGCATGATGATTTTTACCATAGTATATTCTCCTTTACCTTCCGCTTACAGTCTGATTATTTTGCAAGCTTAAGGCCGAATTTCTCGATCTCTTTTGCAAGAGCTGCCTTTGTGTCTTCTTCCATCTCGCAAAGTGGCATACGAAGCGGTCCTACGTTCATTCCCATAAGGTTCATAGCTGTCTTAACAGGAATCGGGTTTACTTCGCTGAACAGTGCGTTGATCAGCGGAAGAGCTTTCAGCTGATCCTCTGTTGCTCCCTTGGTATCACCGTCGAAATATTTCATGACCATGTCATGTGTAAACTTCGGTGCAACATTGGAAAGTACGGAAATAACACCAAGTCCGCCAAGAGAAAGAATCGGAAGTACCTGATCATCGTTTCCGGAGTAAAGCTCAAGCTGTCCGTCTGCCAGAGACATCATTTTGGCGATCTGGGAAAGATCTCCGGTTGCTTCCTTGATTCCGACAATGTTCTTTACATTCTTTGCAAGGTAAGCTGCTGTAGCCGGCTGGATGTTGCAGCCTGTACGGCTCGGTACATTGTACATGATGAGCGGAGTTTCCGGAACTGCATTGGCAATTGCTGTGTAATGAGCGATAAGTCCCTTCTGTGTAGCCTTGTTATAATAAGGTGTTACAATAAGAAGAGCGTCTGCACCATAGGAAGCTGCTTCCTTGGACATCATGATTGCTGTCTCTGTACAATTGGAACCTGTTCCTGCGATTACAGGCACACGTTTGTTAACTTTGTCAATTGTGAACTTGATTGTCTGAAGGTGCTCTCCGTGTGTCAGAGTAGAAGATTCTCCTGTTGTTCCGCAGATAACGATGGCGTCTGTGCTGTTCGCGATCTGATCCTCAAGGATCTCCTCAAGTTTCTCATAATTTACCTTACCGTCTTCGTGCATAGGTGTTACGATTGCAACGCCTGTTCCTTTAAAAATTGCCATTTGTCTTCCTCCTTCTTTCTTCTGTGAACTGTTGCTTATTCCCGTTCCTGTCCGGTCAGCTCTGTTGTCATTGTGGTAACACTGTCCACATATGGCTTCAATGCTTCCGGAAGCCAGCGTCCGGTCATAACTATGTGCATACTTTCATCCTTCTGCTTAAGCATATCGATGATCGTCTCAACTGGAGCGATTCCTTTATCCATAAGCCCGAGGATTTCATCCAGCAGCAGAAAATCACACTCTCCGGTAGCAATTACCTTCCGTGCAAAATTAAGGCCGTTGAGAATATTGGTTCTCTCTTCTGTCTTTTCCTGCTCACTCAGGTCATTATAGCAGGTGTCCATTTTTTCGAAACGGAAAATCTTGAAATCAAGATTATCCAGATCCTCAAGAAAATCCAGTTCTCTGCGTTCCCTGCCCTTGAGAAACTGTATGATGATCACACTTTTTCCCTGCGCGGCAAAGCGCAAAGCCTGGCCGACAGCCAGTGTCGTCTTTCCTTTCCCGTTCCCGCAATAAACCTCTGTTATTTCTTTTTCCATGATTCTTCCTCTTACTGTTTAGTGAAACCGGTAATTCCCCATTCTTTTAATTTTTCTTATATTACCGCAGATTGGCTGGAAATGCAAGTGTTACCTTAATGTTCCCACCAATATTCCATAACCTGTCCAATGTTACTCAACATATTCCAATTTGCTCACCGAAACTTCATAGGCTATCCTTTTTTCTGTCTCATTTTCACTGATTCGTTTCATATATTCCCTGCTCTGAATTCTGCCCCAGATCAGCACATGTCCGCCTACTTCAAAAGCCGAAGCATATCTGGCATTTCTTCCCCAGCATATACATGGTATGTAATCGGATTTTCCGTAAGGACGGTTGACTGCCATCAGAAGATCCGCAATCTCCCTTCCAAGCGGAGTTTTTCTGTATACAGGCGGTTTGCAGATATACCCGTCCAGAAAAATCTGATTGACCGGTATGGATTCCTCTCCCTCTTCCACAAATTTCACTTCCCTGGCAAATACCGAAAGCACAAGTCTATTTCTCTTTTCCTCATGACGGTTATAGGACCGGAACTGTCCGTGGATTTCAATATACTCCCCAACATAGTCCTGGGTGATATCAATCAGACGCTCGGACACCATCACCGGAATCCTGTCCTCAGAATCGCTGAGACGTTTTACCAGAATATCCATCATATAAAAACCTTCTCCAAAAACCTGATGGCTGAAGGTAAATCCGGTGGCAATGCGCCCCATAACCGATACCTGATTGTTTTCAATAATTTTATCTGCCATAATAAGTAGCTCTCCTTCCTCTTCGTGTATTTCGTCTATACCAATGTATGTGCATTTGAGGTATAATATGTCTGGAAAATGAAAAACTAAAAATATTTTTTTATATCTTGTAATCTCACGAAAATGTGATAAACTGTAAATTTGGACATCATTTTTAACAAAAAGATTACTTATATATGGAAAGAAAGGATTTGGATTATATGAAGACCAAGCGTGAAGATGTTCGTAACGTGGCCATTATCGCCCATGTCGATCACGGTAAAACAACACTTGTTGACGAGCTTTTGAAACAGAGCGGTGTTTTCCGTGAGAACCAGGAAGTCCAGGAACGTGTCATGGACTCCAACGATATTGAGCGTGAGCGCGGCATTACGATTCTCTCCAAAAACACCGCAGTTCATTACAAGGGTGTAAAAATCAATATCATCGACACTCCAGGCCATGCGGACTTCGGCGGCGAGGTAGAGCGTGTGCTGAAGATGGTAGACGGCGTTATTCTTCTTGTGGACGCCTTCGAGGGTGCCATGCCTCAGACTAAATTTGTACTTCGTAAAGCTCTCGAACTGAACCTGCATGTTATTGTCTGCATCAACAAGATCGACCGTCCGGAAGCACGTCCGGAGGAAGTTGTTGACGAAGTTCTGGAACTTCTCATGGATCTGGACGCATCTGACGAGCAGCTGGACTGCCCGTTCCTGTATGCCTCCGCAAAAGCCGGCTATGCAGTTCGTAACCTTGAGGACAAGCCTGAGAATATGGCTCCGCTTTTTGAGACCATCCTTGATGCAATTCCTGCTCCGGAGGGAGATCCGGACGGAGATACACAGGTTCTTATCAGCACCATCGACTACAATGAATATGTAGGCCGTATCGGTGTCGGTAAAGTTGAGCGCGGAACCATTTCCGTGAACCAGGAGCTGATGCTTCTGAACCATCATGACCCGGACAAACACGAGCGCGTAAAGATCAGCAAGCTCTACGAATTTGACGGCCTGAACAAGGTTGAAGTCAAGAGTGCTACCATCGGAGCCATCGTTGCGATCTCCGGTATTGCAGATATCCACATTGGAGATACACTCTGTGCAGGAGATAACCCGGAGTCCATTCCGTTCCAGAAGATTTCCGAGCCTACCATCTCCATGAACTTCCTTGTAAACGACAGCCCGCTTGCAGGACAGGAAGGTAAATTTATCACTTCCCGTCACCTTCGTGACCGCCTCTACCGTGAGCTGAATACAGACGTCAGCCTTCGTGTGGAAGACACAGATACAACTGAGTGCTTCAAGGTTTCCGGCCGTGGTGAGCTTCACCTTTCCGTTCTTATTGAGAACATGCGCCGTGAAGGATATGAATTTGCAGTCAGCAAACCGGAGGTTCTCTATCATACAGACGAGCGCGGACGCAAACTGGAGCCGATCGAGATCGCATATGTTGATGTTCCGGAGGAATTTTCCGGTACCATCATCCAGAAACTCAGCGAGCGTAAAGGTGAACTTCAGGGTATGAGCACAGCAAGCGACGGAACTGTACGTCTTGAGTTCTCCATCCCTTCCCGTGGACTGATCGGATTCCGTAACGAATTCCTTACCTCCACCAAGGGTACCGGTATCCTGAACACCATGTTTGACGGATATGCACCATACAAGGGAGACTTCCCGTATCGTAAACAGGGTTCCCTCATCGCTTTCGAGGCAGGCGAGACTGTAACTTACGGTCTTTTCTCCGCTCAGGAGCGTGGTACTCTCTTCGTCGGACCTGGCGAGAAGGTTTACAGCGGTATGGTTATCGGACAGAATGGTAAGGCTGAGGATATCGAGCTGAATGTCTGCAAGACCAAGCACCTCACCAACACCCGTTCTTCTTCGGCAGACGATGCGCTGAAGCTTGTTCCGCCTAAGGTATTAAGCCTTGAGCAGGCAATCGAGTTCATCGACCAGGATGAGCTTCTTGAGGTAACTCCTAAGAGCCTTCGTATCCGTAAACGTATCCTGGATTCCAGAGATCGAAAACGTGCTGCATTCCGCAAGAGCTGATAGAATTTTGACGATTATTTATTGTTTACTGGATTCTGGCAGTGTTTTGCAGTTATAAAGGATTCGGATATATCTTTAACACGATTTACACAACTGTCATACGGGAATCATTTCCTGTATGGCAGTTTTTTTCTGGAATCATTTCCTGCATGACCGTTTCTTTCTGCAGGAAGAATCCAGGCTGCAGGATTCTCTGCCTGTGGCGAATTTCCTTGAACAACATCGGGCTTTCCTGCTCGCAGGATTCTGGCAGTTATCTCCTGCCCTGTTTTTTATTTTCAGACAAATCTATCCATTTCTTTCTGCATTCCTGAAAAAATTCTCCATATATTTTGCTTAATTGTTCTGAAAGCTCAAATAATTTCAAGTTTTTTTATCAATTATGGTTTGACGCTTTACCGTGACATGATATTTTTGTGAATTATTTATCAAAATTCTTCGTTATTTTCGTTAATTATTTATCACATTCGCTATTGACGTCTGGAATCTGTTAAATTATAATGTGTTCATGATTGATTGACAAAAGTTTAACGTTAATGTTTTAACTGCATGATACGTTTTGTCTTTTGCCAGCCCCTCATATGTGTGCATGTTTTTTGTCAGTGCTGACAAATATTTAACATGTTTTTTGTGCACAGTGCTGAATTTAAAGATTTTTTTTAAAGGATTTTTCAATAATTCAGCGTTCTGCGGAGTGAAATTTACAGTATTTTCCCCTGATTTTCTGTTCGTCATTTTGCACATAGCTGCAAAATTCAGAATTTGCGTTTTTTTCTGAATTTTGATACTATATAATCATCGAAACAGAAAATTCAATCAGATTGAATCAACCAAGCAACGCAGCGCGGGGACTTACAAAAACTCTGCAGCATCTGCCGGCATAAAAAACAGGCCCGCAGAACCACAGATCATTATCATATGAAAACAGGAGGATTCCACATGGCAAAGAAAGAAACTATCCCTACCATCATCGACACTCCAGAAGCCCTGACCGCGAAAATGGCTGCAATGAAAGAAGCACAGAAGATCTTCGCTACCTACACACAGGAGCAGGTTGACAAGATCTTTAAGGCAGCTGCTACTGCCGCCGACAAAATGCGTATCCCACTTGCCAAAATGGCCGTTGAAGAAACAGGCATGGGTATCATGGAAGATAAGGTTATCAAGAACCATTACGCAGCAGAGTATGTTTATAATGCATACAAGAACACACAGACATGTGGTGTTGTAGAAGAAGACAAGGCATACGGAATCAAGAAGATCCTGGAGCCTGTAGGACTGGTTGCCGCAGTTATCCCGACTACCAACCCGACTTCCACAGCAATCTTTAAATCTCTTATTTCTCTGAAAACACGTAACGCAATCATCATCAGCCCGCATCCGCGTGCCAAGAAGTCTACCATTGAAGCAGCGAAAGTTGTTCTGGATGCAGCTGTTGCCGCTGGTGCACCGGAAGGAATCATCGGATGGATCGATATCCCGAGCCTTGAGCTGACCAACATGGTTATGCAGAACGCAGATATCATCCTTGCAACCGGTGGTCCTGGAATGGTTAAGGCAGCTTACTCCTCCGGTAAACCTGCTGTTGGTGTTGGACCTGGAAATACACCTGCCATCATTGATGACAGTGCAGATATCCGTCTTGCAGTTAACTCCATTATCCACTCCAAGACATTTGACAATGGTATGATCTGTGCTTCCGAACAGTCCGTAACTGTTCTGGAGAGCATTTATAAAGAAGTAAAAGAAGAGTTCCTTTACAGAGGATGCTACTTCCTTAAAAAAGACGAGATCGAGAAAGTCAGAAAGACAATCCTCATCAACGGCGCTCTGAATGCCAAGATCGTAGGCCAGAAGGCAGCTACCATCGCCGAGATGGCAGGCGTTACCGTACCGGCTGAGACCAAGATCCTTATCGGTGAGGTTGAGTCCGTTGATATCAGCGAGGAATTCGCACACGAGAAACTTTCCCCTGTACTTGCCATGTACAAGGCTAAGAATTTTGACGATGCTATCGCAAAAGCTGAGCGTCTTGTTGCTGACGGCGGCTACGGCCATACATCTTCCCTCTACATCAACGTGAATGAGACAGAGAAGATGGATAAATTCGAGGCAGCTATGAAGACCTGCCGTATCCTTATCAATACGCCTTCTTCTCAGGGTGGTATCGGTGACCTTTACAACTTCAAACTTGCTCCATCCCTCACTCTTGGCTGCGGTTCCTGGGGCGGTAACTCCGTATCCGAGAACGTTGGTGTCAAGCACCTTCTGAATATCAAGACCGTTGCTGAAAGGAGAGAGAATATGCTCTGGATGAGAACACCGGAAAAGGTTTACTTTAAGAAAGGCTGTATGCCGGTTGCTCTTGACGAGCTCGGTACTGTTATGGGCAAGAAACGCTGCTTCATCGTAACAGACTCCTTCCTCTACAAGAACGGTTACACCAAACCAATCGAAGATAAACTGGATCAGATGGGCATCGTTCATACATGCTTCTCTGATGTAGCACCAGATCCATCTCTCGCTTCCGCAAAAGCCGGAGCCAAGGCTATGACAGCATTTGAGCCTGACTGCATCATCGCTCTTGGTGGTGGTTCCGCAATGGATGCCGGCAAGGTTATGTGGATGCTTTATGAGAATCCGGACGCTGACTTCTCCGATATGTCCATGGACTTCCTGGATATCCGTAAGAGAGTTTACACCTTCCCGAAGATGGGTAAAAAAGCTTACTTCGTAGCAATCCCGACATCTTCCGGTACAGGTTCCGAGGTTACACCTTTCGCCATCATCACAGATCAGGATACCGGCGTTAAATGGCCGCTGGCTGACTATGAGCTTCTTCCGGATATGGCGATCGTAGATACCAACAACATGATGAGCGCACCGAAGGGACTGACCCGTGCTTCCGGTATCGACGTTATGACACATGCAATCGAGGCTTATGTTTCCATGATGGCTTCCGATTACACAGACGGTCTTGCACTGAAAGCGATCAAACTGGTATTTGAGTATCTGCCACGTGCATATAAAGACGGCAACGATGTAGAGGCAAGAGACCATATGGCTAACGCTTCCTGCATGGCAGGTCTTGCATTCGCCAATGCATTCCTCGGTGTTAACCACTCTCTCGCTCACAAACTTGGTGCTTTCCATCACCTGCCACACGGTATCGCAAACGCAGTTGTTCTTCTGGATGTTATGCGTTACAACAGTGCTGAGGTTCCGACCAAGATGGGTACCTTCCCACAGTACCAGTATCCAAAGACACTTGCCCGCTATGCTGAGATCGGCCGTTCTGTAGGTCTTACAGGCAAGAACGATGCAGAAGTATTCGAAAAACTTCTCGCCAAACTGGATGACCTGATGAGAACAATCGAGATCATGCCTACAATCCGTGACTACGGCGTAGATGAGAAATACTTCCTGGAGACTCTGGATGAGATGTCCGAGCAGGCCTTCAATGACCAGTGCACCGGCGCTAACCCGAGATATCCACTTGTATCCGAGCTGAAAGATATCTATCTGAAGGCATACTACGGAGAAATGCCAAAGAAAGAAGAGAAAAAAGCCAAATAAATGTGGAACACCCTTCTAAGGGAAACACGGCCGGGAGTTTATTCGCTCCCGGCTGCGTTTCCTTTGCTTATTTCCCTCTTGCAAAAGATCCCCGATACAGTTCTGTATGAACAGGCTGTACCGGGGATCTCTTATATAATCGCTTTATAATTATCGTTTATTCTCGTTAATTTATTTCAGGCCATACTCTGCTGCAAGTTTCTTAAACTCCGGAAGAGAATTTACAATGGTATCATAAGATACACAGTATGCCAGTCTCACATAACCAGGGCATGCGAAGGAGCTTCCCGGTACCATGAGGATGTTATATTTCTTGCCGGCCTCGCAGAAGGCTTTTTCATCAGCTACCGGAGATTTTACGAAGAGATAGAACGCACCCTGTGGTTTGATGCACTCAAAGCCGCATTCTTTCAGGCCATTGTAAAGTGCCTGACGGTTTTTATCGTAAGCTGCAAGATCTGTCTTTGCATCTACACATTTCGCAACTACTTTCTGGATCAGGGATGGTGCATTTACGCAGCCAAGTGTACGGTTTGCGATGGTTGCAGCTGAGATCAGTTCTTCACTTCCGTCCGCCTCATCCGGGATCACCAGATATCCGATACGCTCTCCCGGAAGGGAAAGAGATTTGCTGTAAGAATATCCCACAACTGTATTGTCATAATATTTCGTCAGGTACGGAACTTCCACGCCATCGTAAGCCAGTTCACGGTATGGCTCATCGGAGATCAGGTAGATCACGGTTCCGAACTCTTTTTGTTTTGCTTCCAAAATTGCGGAAAGTTTCCTGATTGTTTCTTCTGAATATACAACTCCGGTCGGATTGTGCGGAGTATTTACGATAACTGCTTTTGTCTTCGGTGTGATCTTCTGCTCAAATTCAGCGAGATTTGGCTGGAAGGTTGTGGTATCCGAAGAGATTTCCACAAGGACACCGTCATAATTGCGGACATATGCACCGTATTCCAGAAAATATGGTGCAAAAACGATCACCTCTTCTCCCGGGTTCAGGATCGTCTTCAGAATTACGTTCAGGCCGCTTGCAGCGCCTACTGTCATGATCAGGTTCTTTGCAGAAAATTTTGTATCAAAACGTCTGTTTAAAGATTCTGCGATAGTCTGGCGTACATCTTCAAAACCTGCGTTGCTCATATATCCGTGAAGGACGGTCGGGTCCGTATTATTTACAAGATCGATAATGGCTTCACGAACACTGTCCGGCGCCGGTACACTTGGATTTCCAAGGCTGAAATCAAAAACCTTATCTGCGCCGTATTTTGCACGGAGGCGGTTTCCTTCCTCAAACATCATACGGATGGCAGAATTGTTTTTTACGTAGGGTTTCATTTTTTCTGATATCATTTCGTGTTCTCTCCTTTTATTCTGAGCAGGCTTGCTCCTCCTGATACAAGCAAGTCCCCACCCATTGCTTATTGCTTTTCACAACCCCACAGGGCTCTTCCCTGATCTGGTTTAATTTCTACATCATCATTTTCACCGTTTCCTGACAATCTTGTTTATAATTGTACCCCGTTTCCGTCTGGCGTGTCAATACTTTATCAAATTAAAGTGTATATAAAAAAATCCCTGGGAAAGTGACACACATTCCCAGGGAACTTCCTTTATTTGGTTAAACCCACATTATATACTTCTATTTCTCAACATCTGTTATCAAACTTATTGATTTCCCAGCTTCGTCCTCACACCCCACACAGCCAGCGAGCTTCCCACCAGCGCAACAACGAACCCGGCAAGGACATCTGTAGGATAATGGACACCAAGATATAATCTGGAAAATGCCACCAGCGCTGCCAGGACTACTGCCGGGATTCCGATTTTCTTGGGGAGCATCCGAAGCATTACCAGGGCAACGGCAAAGGATGCTGTGGTGTGGCCTGACGGAAAGGAGAAATCCGTTGGTTTGGCGATCAGCGGGATCAGAGCTTCGATTTCCGCAAAAGGCCTTGGCCTTGCTACTATGTTTTTGAGAAGCAGATTCGTAACGATCACTCCGAAAATCAGGGACAAAACTGCCGCATAGCCTGTTTTTCTTGTCTTTGGAACAGCAAGAAGAACAACTGCACAGAGGATCCAGAACCATCCTCCGTTTCCCAGAAATGTAACGATTTTCATAAATGGTGTCAGCATATCCGTTCTTAAATGCTGCTGGATCTGGAGAAGGATTTCTCCGTCCAGATTCTGTACTGACTGTAAAAAAGTATTCATATGTATTCCCTTCTCTTTCTGCTGCGACAGGTAGATAAAATACCCGGGCTTGTCTTCCGCCGCACATTCTTTACTGTTGATCATTATACCGTACATCTCTTGATTTTCTGAAAACGAAAACTAAATATTTTATAAATAAAACGCCCCTGCACTGTTCAAACCATCGCACAGCACAGAGGCGTCTCCTTCCCGTTACTCAAAACTTTCTATATCAACTTTTCTTTTTCTTTGCAGGATGCCTGCGCTTTGTATTTTATGCTTTACGCTCCGCGCTCTGCCTCCCGCTCCTTGTAATGATGTGCCTCCTCCAGCATCATATCTTTCACCTTCATCAGCCGGATCTGGGTACTTCTCTCGTTCTCGTCCAGCTTCATGGTGATGTATTTGATGTTTGCCTGTGCTTCCGGTATGATGACATGCTCCAGGGCGTTTACACGACGCCTTGTTTTTTCGATCTCAGAAGCCATCAGCTGACAGGCTTTTTCCACTTCTGCCAGTCGGAGCATATCCGGCAGGATATCTGCCAGAGATTTTACCGCTCCGTCCAGATCACTGGAGGTAAAAGCAAAACCATAGGAATAGATATCGTTGGCATCCGGGGTTCTTGTTTTGTATTCAAAAACAGGAATATCCACACTCATGACATTCTTTTTGCCGGTTTCCAGATAGACTTCCTGCTTGGGAGCCATCAGAGCGGTGTTCAGAGTCTCCTCCGACATTCCGGCTTTTGCAATGACAAAATTGGTGTTGGCACTTCGGATACCAGCCTCTACTTTTTTACGCAGCTCCATGTTCTCGCGCACCAGATCCAGGAACTGTCGCATCAGCTCGTCCCGCTTATCCTTCAGAAGCTTATGGCCACGGACTGCAGTCACCAGCTTCTTTTTCTGCTTCGTAAGCTCCATACGGGTAGGATTCACCTGTGTTGATGCCACAAATCATCCCCCCTTTATACTTTTCCGTAATACTGGTCAAGGAATTTGTCATCGATACGTTTCAGCTCGCTTCTCGGAAGAATGGAAAGCAGCTTCCAGCCGATGGCCAGGGTTTCCTCGATATCACGGTTTGCCTGATAGCCCTGGGAAACATATTCCTTCTCAAAAGCATCCGCAAATTTCGCATAGATCAGGTCAATGTCAGAGAGGGCAGCCTCACCAAGAATGGTCATCAGCTCTTTGGCCTCTTTACCACGGGCATATGCGGCAAACAGCTGGTTCATGGTGTTGGCATGGTCTGCTCTTGTCTTACCCTCACCGATACCTTTATCTTTCAGTCGTGACAGAGACGGAAGAACATCAATGGGCGGTGTGATTCCTTTACGGTAAAGCTCACGGCTCAGAATGATCTGTCCCTCTGTGATGTAACCGGTAAGGTCAGGGATCGGATGGGTCTTGTCATCCTCAGGCATGGTCAGGATCGGAACCATGGTGATACTTCCTGCTTTTCCTTTCTGACGGCCTGCACGCTCGTAGAGAGAAGCAAGGTCTGTATACATGTATCCGGGATATCCACGACGGCCCGGAACCTCTTTACGTGCTGCAGAAACCTCACGGAGAGCATCCGCATAGTTTGTGATATCTGTAAGGATTACAAGAACGTGCATGTCTTTTTCGAAGGCAAGATACTCTGCTGCTGTCAGTGCCATTCGCGGAGTAGCGATACGCTCAACAGCCGGGTCATTTGCCAGGTTTACAAAAAGAACAGTACGGTCTATAGCCCCAGTTTCCTTAAAGCTCTCTACGAAGAAGTTTGACTCCTCAAAAGTGATACCCATGGCAGCAAATACAACGGCGAACTGCTCGTCTTTTCCGCGAACCTTCGCCTGTCTCGCGATCTGTGCCGCAAGCTGTGCATGAGGAAGACCGGATGCGGAGAAGATCGGAAGTTTCTGCCCACGTACCAGGGTGTTCAGTCCGTCAATAGCGGATACACCGGTCTGGATAAACTCCTCCGGATAACTTCTGGCTGCCGGATTCATCGGCAGGCCATTGATATCTCTTCTCTCTTCCGGAAGGATCTCCGGACCGTCATCAATGGGACGGCCCAGTCCGTCAAAGACACGGCCCAGCATATCGCCGGATACACCAAGCTCCATGCTTCGTCCCAGAAAACGTACTTTACTGTTGGAAAGGTTGATACCTGTGGAACTCTCAAACAACTGTACCAGCGCATTGCTTCCGTCAATCTCCAGAACACGGCATCTTCTTGTTTCGCCATCGGCAAGCTCAATCTCACCCAGCTCGTCAAATGCCACATCTTCAACGCCTCGTACCAGCATCAAAGGGCCGGCAACTTCCTGTATGGTCCTATATTCTTTTGGCATTTTACAGGCCCTCCTTTCCCAGAAGTTCCGCAGTCTCTGCTGCAAGCTGGCGGGTTACCTTCTCATATTCCGCTGCCAGCTGATCTTCTTTTGTATATTTGTAACGGCCGATCTGCTCACGTACCGGCAGTTTTACGATATCATTGATATCTGCACCCTGTTTCAGCGCATCCAGGCCTGCATCATAGAATGCAAGTACCAGGCGCATCATGTTGTGCTGTTTTTCCAGAGATGTATAGGTATCGATCTCATGGAAAGAGTTCTGATGAAGGAAGTCCTCGCGGATGGAACGGGCTGCTTCCATTTTCAGGCGGTCGCCCGGAGAAAGTGCATCCATACCTACCATCTTTACGATCTCTTCCAACTCTGCCTCTTCCTGGAGAAGGGTCATCATTCTCTGACGGAGCTCCATCCAGTCCGGCGCCACATTTTCATCAAACCATCCACCTACACTGTCCAGATACAGGGAATAACTGGTCAGCCAGTTGATTGCCGGGAAGTGACGTTTGTATGCAAGGTTTGCATCCAGTCCCCAGAATACCTTCACGATTCGAAGTGTTGCCTGGGAAACAGGCTCGGAAATATCACCACCTGGAGGAGATACCGCACCGATAGCTGTCAGGGCACCTTCTCTTCCGTCTTTTCCATTACAGATCACGTGTCCGGCACGCTCGTAGAACTGTGCAAGACGGGAACCCAGATACGCCGGGTAACCTTCCTCACCTGGCATCTCCTCCAGTCGTCCGGACATCTCACGGAGAGCCTCGGCCCATCTGGAAGTGGAATCTGCCATCAGTGCTACAGAGTAACCCATATCACGGAAATACTCCGCAATGGTGATACCTGTGTAAATAGAAGCCTCACGTGCCGCAACCGGCATATCTGAGGTGTTTGCGATCAGAACAGTTCTCTCCATCAGAGACTGTCCGGTTTTCGGGTCTTTCAACTCCGGAAACTCGTTCAGAACGTCTGTCATCTCGTTTCCACGCTCACCGCAGCCGATATAAACTACGATATCTGCCTCTGCCCATTTTGCAAGCTGATGCTGGATAACGGTCTTGCCGCTTCCGAACGGGCCAGGAACTGCTGCCACACCACCCTTGGCGATTGGGAACATGGTATCAATAACACGCTGGCCTGTTACCAGAGGTTTTGCCGGCGGAAGTTTTTTCTTGTATGGACGGCCACGTCGTACCGGCCAGTGCTGCATCAGTGTCAGTTCTTTATCTCCGTCTGCCGTGGAAAGAACTGCAACGGTCTCATCTACGGTAAACTCACCGGATCTGATCTCTTTCAGAGTACCTTTCATATTGGGTGGTACCATGATCTTCTGTGTAACAACGATGGTCTCCTGAACGGTTCCGAGAACATCGCCGCCTTCCAGCTCATCTCCCACTTTTGCAACCGGGACGAAATTCCATTTTTTATCCCGCTTCAGTGCAGGTACCTCAACACCTCGTTTCAGGTTGTTGCTGCCTGCTACTTTCATAATGTCATCCAGCGGACGTTGGATTCCATCGTAAATACTTGTGATAAGGCCAGGTCCCAGTTCCACGGAAAGGGGAACTTCCATAGACTCTACCGGTTCTCCCGGGCGAAGTCCTGAAGTCTCCTCATATACCTGTATGGAAGCCTCATCTTCATGCATCTCAATAATCTCACCGATCAGACGCTGGCTGCTTACACGAACCACGTCATACATATTCGCATCTCGCATACCTTTGGCAATTACCAGCGGTCCTGCTACCTTCTTAATGGTTCCTCTGCTCATCTGAACCAATCACCTGCTTTCTTGTCACTCATTGCTGAAAAGAATATCGGAGCCAACTGCCGTCTCCACAGATTTCTTTACATTTTCAATTCCTGCGCCTGTATTTCCGGCAATTCCCGGTATCTGAATGATCGCCGGCATCAGCGCTTCACTGTATTTACTGATCTCAGCGGAAAGCTGGGCTGCCAGCTGTTCCGTAATATAAATAACCGCATATTCACCGGCTGCCAGACGGTTTAGCTTCTCTTTTCCCTCTGCGGGATCTTCCACCGGAAAGGTATCAAGGCCAAGCGCCGCAAACCCGTAAATGCTGTTATAATCACCCAAAACCGCGATCTTATACATACATTTCCCTTGCCCTTTCCCGGATAAACTCTTCCGGAAGGCCGCTGCGCTTTCCGGTGAGAATGATCCGCACCGTCTTGATCTCATTCTCACGGGCGAGCACATAGGCTACCAGCGGTCCCAGTGAAAATGAATTGTACAGCTGAGGTCGGATAGTCTCCATGATCTGGTTGTCACACCATCTCTCAAAAGCGGAAGCCGATTCCGCCAGTGCCAGAGCTCCGTCCCCGTATTTCGTTTCTGCCAGATAACTCATGATCTGATCCATTCCGCTGACTGCAACGTGGATCAGTCTTTCCTTATCCAGTGTGTCACATTCTGCCATAGCTTTTTTCATGAAGTCCGAACTTTTTCCTGTTTTGCAGGCACGGACTGCGATTCGGATATCTGCTACCGCAACTGTAGATTCCGCATACTGCCGGACGATCTCTTCTTTCGATCTCTCCCCGGCCGCTCTTATGGCATCCAGTGCCGCCCGGTCTACGATAATATCCGCAAGCTGTCCATCTCTTGTGTGCAAAAAGGTCTCATAGGCTTCTCTTGCCGCTTCCCGCATATCTTCCGGAAAACGGTCGTATTCTTTATCCTTCAGGAATTTCACCATATCCTCGCCGTCAATGGCACAGTCGCTGAAAAAAATATTCGGCGTTGTCCCATCCAGGATGCTGGCCTTCACAGCCGCTTTCAGGTTATGGAAAAGATCCTGATAAGAGAGAACGGAAAAAACAGATCGGTCCGCTACCAGCGAATCCATGATCTCCCAGATCTTTTCTCGCTCCCTGGAAAGAATGGCGTCCGCACCGGCTGCAGGATCACCGTTTCCCCAGCCCTTCTCTGTAAGGATCTGAAGGCACTGCTGCTCATCCTGACATGCCAGAAGCTGTTCGATCGCCGCCTGATTCAGAAGTCCGGTCTCCAGAACACGTATCCGCGCCACCGCATAGGCATAATCTTCACCAAACATATTTCACGCCCTCCTTTTTGCGATGGTGTTTTACGCAAACAAAATCTTTCTTACCTGATCCAGAAGTTCATCCCGTTTCTCTGCAAACATGGCATCAATGGAACAGTTTTCCTCAATGCCGCCGTATACCAGGATAAAACCTCCGTCTATATTTCTGGCTTCACCGGAAATCTCCAGTGTGCCGCCTTTTTTCTGTGCCAGGCCTTTAATCTCCTCACGGAAATTCGCCGGCATACGTTCCAGATCCTTCTTTGAAAAACAGATCTCTCCTTCTCTTGGAAGCAGATATTTCTCTGCCATACTCTTAAGGATCTCAAAATATTTTCCTTCATCCAGATTCTTCACACGGTCACAGGCATCCGCAATCACCTTCCCGATCAGCTCCTGCTTGGCTGCAAGAACTGCGGTACGTTTCTTCATATCTGCGGCGGAAGCTGTCCGCTCTTCATAGCTTTTCACCTTTGCCCTGGACTGTTCTTCCCTCTGCTGCCGGATCTTATCAGCTTTTTCTCCGGCTTCCCCGAGGATCTCCGCGGCTTTTTTCTCCGCGTCACTGATCATAACGGCTGCAGAAGCATCGGCTTCTTCAAGAATCTGGCTTACCATCTTCTCTAATCCTGTCATGATCTGCCCCTCCTGATGAATCAAACCTGAATTCCGCTGACTGCAAGAATGGAGATCAGAAGAGCCAGAATCGCATATGTCTCAACCATTGCCGGGAAAAGCATGGCTTTACCGAACTGCTCCGGCTTCTTGGCTACGATGCCGATGGAAGCTACGGAAGTTTTTCCCTGATGGATCGCGGAAAGAAGGCCTGCAATGGCGATCGGGAGACATGCCACAAAGATCATAAGTCCGGTTTCCAGAGAAATATCGGCAACACCGCCGCCCAGGATCCCGACCTTGGAAAGTGCAAGGAATGCTACCAGCAGTCCGTAAATACCCTGGGTACCAGGAAGAAGCTGAAGAAGCAGAACCTTGGCAAATTTGTCCGGATCTTCTGTTACAACACCTGCTGCTGCACGGCCGGCTGTACCAACGCCGATAGCGGAACCTATACCTGCAAGAGCTACGGAAATTGCTGCTCCCAATAATGCCCAAACGATACCACTCATAATATTAATCCTCCTTAATATCTACATATTTTGTATTTTCGCGGAAGGGGTGGAACTCTTTTCCTCCGCCCTCAAAGAATTTGCCGAAGAACTCTACGTACTGTAATCGGCAGGTGTGCACGTATGCACCCAGAAGATTGATCAGAAGGTTAAATGTATGACCAATCACAAATACAAGAATAAATACGATCCATCCAAAAATGCTGTCTCCCAGCATACTGCCCATCTGGTTCATAACTGATGCGATAACACCGGTAGCCAGTCCCAGAGCAAGAAGTCTGGAATAGGAAAGGATATCACTGACCCATCCTGTGATGTTATAAAGGTCGTAAGCTCCAAGCGCCAGACGGAGGAGCGGATTCTTCTTATCTCTTCCTGACATGAAGAGAATTCCCACTGCTCCGATAATAGCCATCCATTTGCCCACCTGTATCACTGCTGACGGAAGGTTCAGGTTCATCTGAGAAATAGAACGAAACATGCTGCTCGGGATAAAGATAAGGATCAGTCCCATAAGGAGCATGAACCAGAGTACTACATCGCAGAAAAAGTCGAGATATTTTTTGTCACGGATCAGCATGTAGCCCTTAAGTCCCATTCCAAGGAACATATGAATCAGGCCAAACAGCATGGAGAACACCAGAAGTCTCATAGGCTCATTCAACGGTGCAAACCATACCGGCTTCACAGTGACCGGTTTATGCAGATATACTCTTGAGAATACATCGATAAAATCTCCGAAATATCCGCCAAACATTACGCCCCAGAACAAAGTGGACAGTCCACAGTACATGAACAGCCGGATGGATTTCTGCATTCCGCTTTCCATTCTGGGGAATTTCAGAAGCACTCCCAGACAGACCGCAAACACGATCAGTCCGTAGGCTGCATCTGATAGCATCAGTCCGAAAAGGAATACATAGCAGGCTGTCATAATGGTGGACGGATCGATCTCTCCCTTTCCGGGAAGACCAAACGCTGCAAGAACTCCTTCTCCTGCCGCTCCGAATCTGCTGTTCTGAAGGGCAACCGGAACATTTTCTCCATCAGCATCTTCTGCTTCAAAAACAATATCGTACTTCTCCGTAAGCCGTTTCTCCATTGCGGGAACCTGTTTCTTCGGAAGATATCCTGTCACAAAAAAAGTGCTCTCTGACTGGCGGAGCTGACCTAAAACTTCATATTTCTGTGCACGGATCCGGAAGTAATCGGATACAAGCTGAAGGGAATTCTTCCTGTCATGAAGATCACGGATCTGCTCCCGGATCTGTTCGGATTCTTCCTGGATGCGCACCACTTCATTCTTAAGGTTCTCCAGTTCCTGTGCCGGAACCTCTGATACCAGCTGTGCCGGTCTTGCGAATCCCTGCATGCGGAGTGCTTCTTCCATCTCCTGTGCCTGTGTCTTCAGACAGACAACCACCAGGCTCAGCTTACCGGCATCATTTGAGATTTCCTGGATGTCAAAAGCTTCAAGCTGTGGTGCGTCCACTGCCAGCTGACTGTATACCTGGTCCAGAGTTACATTCCCGTCAATACTTCCCACAAGTACTGCAGTTTTCGCTGTTCCCTGCGAATTCATGGGGATATCCAGATCCAGCCATGGAGCAAGCGCTGCTTCCTGCTGTTCGATCTTAACTACCGCTGCGCTGTTCTCTGTGAGTTTTTTCCGATATCCCTGGATCTCTCTGGCTGTCCTCAGGATCTCTTCCTGATCCCGGATGGCTTCTTCCTCCTGCTTTCTTCCGATCAGAGGCTTTCCTGCCAGGGATGCCAGCATAGATCCCTTCTCCTTCGAAAATTCATCCAGAATCTCGATTGCCTGATCGCACAGGGATGCGTTCTTTTCGAAGATCAGTCTGGCATTCATGGTATCCATGGTCTTAAGTTCCGGGTCCAGTTCCGCCGCATCGATCTCCAATACTCCAAGTGACTGCAGTTCTTCCAATATGGCCTTACGGTTCTTCTTCATTGCGCAGATACTGATTCGCTGCATCTGCAATACTGCCATTTTCGCATTCCCCCTCTCAGAACAAACTGTCCATTACTGTCTGGATGGCCTGCTCATGCTTCGACTCCGCTTTCTTTTTCAAAGCTGCAAGCTCCTCCTCTGCCTGTCCAACGACAGTGTTCTCTGTACTGTGTGCACGTTCTTCGGCTGCTTTCATATCAGATGCCGCCTGTTCACCTGCGGTTATTTCCGCTTTTCTGATAATCTCCTCCACCTCTTTCTCAGCTTCGCTGATGATGTTCTGTGCACGGACGGATGCGTCTTTTATTTTCTGCTGTGCTTTTGCCTCCGCCTCTTTCACTGCCTTGATCGTTTCCTGGATCATCTGATCACCGCCTCTCTGCATATCCAAATTGTACCACAACTTTTTATCTAAAACAATGTTTATTATGCAATTTAACGAAAAATATATTCTTTTTGCGTCAAAAAATCGTCAAATTCGTTATATTTTTACCATTTTTTCGCAAACTTTTTATTTGTTTATTCTGTTCATATTTTTTGTTTTTATTCACAAAAAATGTTCCACACAACACAAAAAAGCCATCTGCCAGATGAAATCACTTTTTACGTTTTCATCTGGTAAATGGCTTTTGATCTTCTGGCTTTTGATTCTCTTTACATTTGTTGCCTGTCAGTTATATATATAATTTGCGTAATCTTCGCTTCCAAGGTTTTCTGCGTCGATCCATGCAGGGTCAAGTAAAACTTTTTTCTCAATTTTTGTTTCTTTCTTCGGTGCGGTGGACTGAATGGCTGCCCACATGGTCTGATATCCCATTGCATACGGATTCTGTGAAAGAACTCCAAGCTCCTGTCCGTTTTTGATTGCTTCCTGCTGTTTGCTGGTGGCATCCACACCTACCATGGCAACTTTATTCTCACCGTTGTCTTTATTTACTTCCAGAAACATCTCGGAAACATTGGCATTGGTGCAGAAAACTCCATCCAGTGCAGGATATTTATCCAGAACTTCTTTCATCGCTTCTTTCATATCATCAACCTGATCAGAATATACAGTTTCTACAACTTTAATGTCTGTATAATTTGCGATATTATCCAGAAATCCCTTTACACGCTCCTGTGAACTCTGGGTCTTCTCCTGTGCGGAAAAAATTGCTACATTTCCCATTTTTCCAATGGCGCTTCCAAGCTTATATGCAGCGTACTTACCAATCTGTGTATTGTCTGTTCCCCGAAAAGCTCTGACCAGTTTCGTATCGCTGACATTAGAATCAAATGCGATCACAGGAATGCCGTTTTCTTTGGCAGCTTCCAGCTGTGCCTGGCAGGAATCCATGTCTCCGGCAGAAAGGCATACTACAGATGGATTCTCGGCAATTACCGCATCAAGAGTATTGATCTGACTTTCTACATCTTCCTCGTTATCCGGTCCTTCGAAAGTCATTGTGATCTGCTTGTCTTTCTTGAAGCCGTATGCCTCATTCACATCTTTGACAGCAGCTTCCATTCCTTCTTTCACTTTATCCCAGAATTCGCCTTTTTTGCATTTGCTGACAACAGCTATTCTGGCACCTTCTTCAATAGAAAGGTTATCGTCGATCTCCGGGATGAGTGGACTCTTTTTCTCTTCTGCTTTCTTGGCTTCCGGGGTTTCCTGGGCATCTGCTACAAGCGGTGCAACAAGCTTCTCTGCTTCTTCTTTCTGGCATCCTGTCAGCAGGGTTACCGTAGCCAACAAGGCTACCGACGCTACTGCAGCTCTTCTCATTTTAATCTCCTCTTCCTCGCTGGTTACTGTTCTTCATCGTCTGCATTATCCGTCTACAGTAACTTATACTTTACAAAACTCTTACATTTGGTTACTCGCTTTTTACATTATACACTTTTTCGCTTTTCCGTCCAGAGTTTTTACAGTTTTTTCACAAAATCCAGAAATGCGCTGCCCTGAGGCTCTGTCTGGAATTTCATTGGCTTTCCTGTTTTGGGATGTCTGAATTCCAGGCTGCAGGAGCAAAGGCCAAGGGATGTTCCTTTTTCACCGGCAGGATTGTATTTCCGGTCTCCAAGAAGAGGAATTCCTGCCTGAGAAAGCTGTACCCGGATCTGGTGATGACGTCCTGTTTCCAGCTTGATTCTCAGAAGCGTGCGTTTCTTTCCGTTTATTTCTTTCTGGTCAAGGACTTTATAATGGAGAATTGCCTTTTTTGCACCAGGTGTATTTTCCGGTACTGCCTGGGACATGTTCGCTCTTCCGTTTTTTTTCAGATAACTGATAAGGGTTCCTTCCTGGTCTTTCGGTGCTCCTTCGGTTACTGCCAGATAATATTTTCCGGCGCCGCCTGCCATCATCTGTTTGCTTAAGTTTCCGGCTGCTCCCGGAGTTTTTGCAAATACAAGTACACCTTCTACCGGCTGGTCAAGACGGTGAACCACTGCCAGGTATGGCATTTTTCCGGGTGCTTTCTGCGCCAGGTAATTTTTGAGGGCGCTTTCCAGGTCCATAGTTCCGATTCCTGCTGCCTGTACCGGCATTCCCGACGGTTTCCTGCATACAAGAATTTCTTTATCTTCATATAAAATATTTTCGTTGATCTGATTGTTCCACATATGTTTTCACCACTGCTGTTATTTTTGGGTTTCCTTTCTTCATGAAGTATAACGGAAGATATCGATACTGGCAACTGGTAAATATAACAATTAACATAACAGAAAATGAGACGGTCATCACTTTTTACTTTAATAATTTCAAAAATGATGACCGTCTCAACACTCTTCGTTATTCAATTTTTCTTCCTCTTTGTTTTTTGAATAATGTTTTCTGGTTATATGATTTTCTGTCAACCGAAATTTCTGATTTTATATGATTATAAAATAATTTCGATTCTCTTTATTCAATTTTATACACTTTTCTTTTTCTACGTTCTCTCTTCTTTTTTATTTCCTGCTCATAAGCGATTGATATATGTAAGTATATCTTTTCGATTATTTAGAAAGTTGTATAGGATTGAAATCGTTTTTTCCGAAGTTCGATTTCCTTTTTTGAAGAATTTCGGTGGTTATACTTCTTTCTGTTTCCTCAACAATTCTGGACTTAACTTCTTAAATTCAAAACCGTTTGTCATCTCTGTACTTCGTGATCTGCTGATTCAAATCGACCTATTGGGATTTTCTCCTCTGCAGTTCTTTAAAGTATCCTGAAAAAAGTTCCTGCCCGTTTCTTCGATCTTAATATCCTATCAGATATTCTTCTGATGCAAAGCTTCAATCCATATCCTGATGAATCTGATATGCATTTCAAAGTATCGTTCTCATCTTCACTTCTGTTCCTGGAATCTCTTCTTTCCAACGAACCGGTGAGCTGAGGGTTTTACTCTTTCGGGAAATATTTCTTTACATATTTCCTGAAATCTTTGTCTCAGGTGTGTGACAGTTGTTCAATATGAGTTACCGATTCTATATTACCTGAAATACTGATTTCCTTAACTTTCTTATTTCTCTCATCTTAACTTCAGTTAAAATATAAGTAAGATTTAAGAGGTTCTTATTTATATCTTATGAGAGAAATGATTGTGTTCTTAAGGGTTATCATTATGTGATATGTATCAGGTCTTTCTTGCAGGAAATCCGGTTCCTGTCACTCTCATATTGATGGATGTGATTGTTATGTTCCCACTGGAATCACCTTTTCCTTTCTTCATCCTTTCATGTGCATCTATGCTATGAATTGAATGAATTTCTGATTTTTTAATTTCTTTGTTTTGTTTTTTCTCTTGTTCTTTTTGATGGTCTTATAATACCATCGTTAGTTCGTTTTGTCAATACATTTTTAAATTTTTTCTTTAATATTTTTGTCATTCTTCGTTTTATGTGTATATATTTTATTATTTATTTATATTTTTTATTATTTTCTGTAAATTCTTTTTTATCAGCCTACAGACGGTTTTTTGTGGTCTGTAACTTCCCAGTAGCCATTTTGTGTTATCTGTCATTATCCTCCCCTCTGATCCTGTCGTAAATTTCCTGGTTTGATTTAACAGAGCGCTTACCGGTAGTCTGTTTATAGGATAGCACATGTCCGATAACTGGCTTTAACTTAATCTTTTCGATAAAAATCCCCAGGCAGGTTATTGTCTGAATGACATTTCTCCTGACTGGGGATTTGTTTTTTATTTTCTACATTTATTACATTAACTTTAAGTCAAATTGCCTGAAGCAACTTACTTCCATCAAGAACAGCCACCGGTGATAATAAAAGTACCGGAAAACACCGTCCCTATTGAAGTTTAATCAGAAACGTATACTTCTCGCCTGCCTGGAGCTGGAAAGAATCTTCTGCGCAGGTCAGATCACCGTCATCTGAAACATAGTAAATCTTCTCAATTCCTTTATCGCAGTTCATAGCATAACGACCGGAAACATCCGGAACAGACTGAACCATCATCCACTTTTTTCTGCCCTCCAGCATTACGGTAGTCATATCCTCCGTCTTTATCTCAACCGGATCCTTTCTTCCGATTTCGACACTTTCCGTATCTTCAAACACCGCTCCGGTTGCCAGTTCTTTTACCACAACATGATAAGTTCTTCGAACGGTCCCTTCTGCATCCTCTTCATCCGCATGCTCTGCAGAGCATTCATAGCGCCCATCCTCTTTATCCAGCATTTTTTCCGAACCATCCGCATAGACAAGCGTCACAGAGCAGACATCCAGATCACTTAAATACTCCAAAAATGCGACCGGTACAGTCTCCAGCTCCGAATCTGGCTTCAAAATCACAGAAGTAAGAGCAACTTCTGTTGCTGCTTTGTTTTCCGTCTCTTCTTCCCCGGTCTCAGATGGTTCAGTCTGCTGCTGTGCAGCAGCAATCGACGCAGTATACCCCAGTTCCTTATATTTCTCCGCATTTGAAATCACAAGAACATAATCTGAGGAATCCTTTGTATTCAGTACAAGAGTCCTATTATTTTCATCAAAGCTCATTACATCCTATACCGAATCAGCATCCACTACTTTATTTTCTTCTGAATCAAAACGATATAAGCACACATCCTTCTGTTCCAGGGCCTGATTAAAAAAAATGGAATATTGCATTTCTGAATCGTCCCTGATATGAACAAGATAAACCTCATCATGAGAAATGAGCGAAAGCAATTCTTCCCGCTCCTGAACAGGAAGAAATTCTGAAACCGGTATAAAAACGTTTTTCTGCGGAAGAACAATTTCTACCTGAGGATTCGATGTATCCGATGCATCTGCACTGTCCGGCTGTTCCACGCTGGTCTCCCCATCATTCAGAATCTCCTCTGCTTCCTGACTGCCCACATCTTCTCCATCACTTATGTCTTCCGGTGCGATCTCGCTTACTTCTCCTACGGCACCTGCTGCCATACGGACTTTCGTTGTATGGCGGCCTGTGTTATATACATACCACGCATACGTTGCGGAAACGACCGCAAGAAGAGCGATCAGAAGGGCAAACGTACCTGTGGTGAGTCTGTTTTTTAATTTTTTTCTGCTGGAAATCTCTGACTTGTTATTCTCATCAGAAATAATAATCGGCACCTCCATTTCATTCACCTGATAATTGTGTATATTTTACAGAATTTTACATTTTTATATATTATCATACCATATTCCCGTATTTTCAGCAATTTTTCCATGACACAGTTTTTTAATTTTTTATTACATTTTGTCGAAAAAGGCCGACGATCTTCGCATCGTCGGCCTTTCGAAAAATATTCTGTATTTTATTTACGGTTGTAATTGATCAGACAGCCTTTGAGAATGATCTCTCTCTCATCGTCCGTAAGCTCGCCAAGTGTTACCTCGAACTCTTTCAGGTTGTCTCCGTCAACGGTGTAGCCTTTGATCACGTCTGCTTTTTCCTCAACTGCTTTACGGATTCCCGGGAAGAACAGGAAGTCTCCGTTCTTAAACGGAAGGTCTCCGGCAGGGATCAAAAATGGAAGCATACCCCAGTTGATCAGGTTGGAACGATATCTCTTGGTTGCATACTCATTGGCAATGTTTGCCCAGCCGCCAAGTACCTTCTGGCAGGATGCTGCCTGCTCTCTGGCAGAACCGTCGCCAGGTTTCACTGCAAAAATAGTGCTTCCTACACCAAGGTTGGTCTTGTCTACATCCGGATATGTCTTGTTGATGGTCTGGATCACCGGTTTCAGTTCCGGAACAGCTTCTGCCGGACAGTTGCCTGCCTGGATCGCCTTCTGTGCTGCCTGGATCGCCTTCGCACGGCCAACGTACTCCGGATCTTTTCTGGAGAGTGTGAACTCTGCAAGTCCGAGCGGATTGGAACGGTAAGAAGATGTCTCACCAGATGGGATCAGCTCGTCGGTTGTGGTAACCGGATCATGGATCTCGGAAACAACTTTCAGGATCAGATTGTCTGCAAGTGCAGCCATTTCCGGCCAGTCTTTGATGTTCGGTCCAAACTGGATCTCTACGCTCGGATCTGCTACGCCCTTGCTGTCAAATACACGGTTCTCATAAATAGATTTGTCAAAGTAATATTTATGCTCGGAATAGCTTCCGTCAAACTCCTCTGCAGATGTAAGGAATCCCTTGTTTGCTGCTGTAGCTGCAATGGAACGTGCATCCATAAGTGCAACAGAGGAAATCTGGCCGTTCTGGATCTTGGAGCCTTCACGGTTCGGGAAGTTTCTGGTTGTGTGACGGATACTGAACGCATTGTTTGCAGGTGTATCGCCGGCACCGAAGCATGGTCCGCAGAATGCGGTTTTGACAACTGCACCTGTTCCGATAAGTTCTGCAAGGACACCATTCTTAGCCAGCTCCATGTAGATCGGGGTACTTGCCGGATATACACTTAAGGTAAAGGCATCGTGGCCAATGTTTTTGCCTTTGAGGATGTCTGCTGCTGCACAGATGTTCTCGAATCCACCACCGGCACAGCCGGCGATGATTCCCTGCTCAACATAAAGCTTGCCATCAACTACCTTGTCTCTTAATGTGAACGGAACTTTTCCATCCAGGCTTACCTGTGCTCTCTTCTCCACGTCTGCGAGAATGTCGTCCAGGTTCGCTTTCAGTTCGTCGATGGTGTAGGTGTTGCTCGGGTGGAACGGCATTGCGATCATTGGTTTGATCTCACTGAGGTCGATCTCCACGCAGCCGTCATAGTATGCAACATTGCCTGGTTTCAGTTCTTTGTAATCTTCCGGTCTTCCGTGGATCGCATAGAACTCCTCGATCTTCGCGTCTGTCTGCCAGATGGAGGAAAGGCAGGTGGTCTCTGTTGTCATAACGTCGATTCCGATACGGAAATCTGCGCTTAAGTTGGCAACGCCTGGTCCTACGAACTCCATAACTTTGTTCTTCACATAACCATTGGCAAAAACTTCTCCAATGATGGCCAGTGCAACGTCCTGCGGTCCTACGCCCGGGCGTGGTGTGCCTTTCAGATAGATAGCTACAACGCCTGGCATATTGATGTCATAAGTCTGACAGAGAAGCTGTTTAACAAGCTCCGGTCCGCCCTCTCCCATAGCCATGGTTCCAAGTGCTCCGTATCTTGTATGGCTGTCGGAACCGAGGATCATCTTTCCGCCGCCTGCAAGCATTTCTCTTGCAAACTGATGGATAACTGCCTGATGAGGCGGTACGTAAACTCCGCCGTACTTCTTGGCACAGGTGAGTCCAAACATATGGTCATCTTCATTGATGGTTCCGCCTACTGCACAGAGAGAGTTGTGGCAGTTGGTCAGTACATATGGTACCGGGAATTTCTCAAGTCCTGAAGCTCTTGCAGTCTGGATAATTCCTACAAATGTGATATCATGGGAAGTCAGTTTGTCGAATTTGATCTGAAGTTTCTCCATGTTATCCGATTTATTGTGAGCCTTGAGAATAGAATATGCGATGGTATTCCTGGCAGCCTCTTCTTTCGCTACAGGCAGGTTCGCCTGGTTCTCAGGAATGATTTCCTGGCCGTTCTGAAGATAGACACCGGTATCGTAAAGTTTCATTTCGGTTCCTCCAATCTATTATAATTCTTTTTTCACAATTTCGTTTATTATAGAGGATTTTTACACATTAGTCAATAAAAGTGAAGCGGCCCGGTGCATTGTTTTATGTACAAAACAGGAATCCGCCCTGAACTTTACTTTCCCTGCAAAATCCGCTATACTGAAGGGCATGTCAGACGATCGATCCAAAAACTTCTGCCGGCCTGGGCAGTTACGATACGGAGGTAATATTTATGTTTCGTTTATGGGGAAAAATATGGAAAGATAATCATATGCTGCAGGACACGGTAGTCTGTGATGACAGCGATGATACCAGAACACACAAGATTTTTCACGGACTTGAGGAAATCTGCTATCAGATGGATCTGGGAAACCCGATCTGGCTGGATGCCACGGTGCGGGATTTCAAGAAACATGACAAGGCACGTTTTTATCAGGATAATTTCATTGAACATATTGAATTTGATTATCTGGAGATCCAGGTGATCGAGGAAGATTGAAGCAAACGCAGGAAAGCTACAAATGCTTATCCTGCGTTTGCTTTTTTCAGAAGTTTCCGATCTGGGAAGTATATTCATCAATGCGCTCCAGAAGCTCCTGATTGGAGTAATTCGTTTCCCTGCATATATAGGCGCAGAGCATTTCTGCGGCAAACATTCCTGCAACATAGGAATTATAGAATTCACTGCTGTCACCTCTGGCAGTCAGTACCACATCCGCGAACTTGGCTGCTTCGCAGGTAGGTTTGTCTGTCAGAAGGATAATGGAAGCCCCCTGCTTATGTACCATCTCCGCAGTGAGATACATCAGCCTGGAATACCGGGAATAGGTGATAAAAACCGCCGCATCGCCTTTCCCCAGGTCGCTGGCAAAGTCAAACATGTTCTGCCCGTGGCTTCCGTAATTGTATACGTGGGGAAGCGTCTGCCGCAGGATCGTATTCAGAAATTCCCCCACACAGGTAGATCCTCTTGAAGAAAAAATGTATTTCACCCCACTGTTGATGAGAATACTGCTGGCCTTACGGTACTGTTCTTCGGTATTACTGGCAATGGTGCTCTGTATATTGCTGAGGGTATAGGCGCATACCGTATCCTGGACTGTTGCCTTGTGCTCTTTTTTCTTGATCGCCTCAATGCGCTCCGCGGGGATGAGAATTCCGGTGTCCACATCTCTGGACTGTTCTGCATAAGTTTCCCGCAAAAAATTCTGAAAATCCGGATATCCGGTAAATCCCAGCGTCTTGGTAAGCCGGATCACGGAGGAATAACTCACATTCAATTCTCCGGCCAGCTCTGTTGATGTCATAAAACAGCATTTCTGCAGATTCTCAAGGACGTAATCCGCAACCTCTTTTTCCTTTGGTGTCAGCTGTGCTGAAATGATCAGATTCTGTAACCGATTCTCCATGAAATATCCTCCCCGTCATAATTATCACTGGTCACAGCAGTTTGGGAAACCTGCATGTTTCAGTTTTTTTATTTTATCACAGGCTTATGTGAAAACGCCCAAAAAGATATAAATATTTTTGTATATATTTTTATGAATAAAATTATTTACTTTTCAGATATAGCATGATATACTCACCTCATCAGATGAATAATATTATTCTTAAATCAAAGAGAAAAAATATTTATTTTCAAAGGAGTGGTAACAATGGCAGATAAAAAGTATAATCCTTATGACAATATGCTCTCTGTCCTGAAGCAGTCTGCAGAGGCTCTTGGTCTCAGCTACGAAGATTACGCAACACTTTGCTACCCGGAACGTGAACTTAAGGTTTCTATCCCGATCCGTATGGATGACGGCTCCATTAAGGTATTCGAGGGATACCGTGTTCAGCATTCCAGCGCACGTGGACCGTGCAAGGGCGGCATCCGTTACCATCAGAATTCCGATATGGACGAAGTAAAAGCGCTTGCAGCCTGGATGTCCTTTAAATGTGCGGTTGTAAATATTCCTTACGGCGGTGCCAAGGGTGGAATCAAAGTTGATCCGTCCAAGCTTTCCAGAGCGGAGCTTATACGTCTTACCCGTCGTTATACCACACGTATCCTTCCGATCATCGGACCAGATAAGGATATTCCTGCACCGGATGTTAATACAAATGGTGAGGTTATGGCATGGATCATGGACACTTACAGCATGTTTACCGGCCATACGGTTCCAGGTGTTGTTACCGGAAAACCCATCGAGATCGGCGGCTCCGTAGGCCGTGTGGAAGCTACCGGACGTGGCGTTACCATCATTGCCTACCAGTGCATGGAAAAAAACCACATTGATCCGGCAAAAGCATCCATCGCTGTTCAGGGTATGGGAAATGTCGGCGGAACTGCCGCTGAGATCTTTTATAAGAATGGACAGAAAGTTGTTGCGGTCAGTGATTACACCGGCGGTCTTTACTGTGAGGACGGACTTGATATTCCGGCGATCCGTAAATTTATTTCCGAAGGAAATACTCTCGATAAATACGAGGCAGAGGGCGTTTCCCATATTACCAATGACGGCCTGATCACATGCAAATGCGACGTTCTGATCCCGGCCGCCCTTGAGAACCAGATCACAGAAGATAACGCAGGACGCATCCAGGCTAAACTTATCATCGAGGCAGCCAACGGACCGACTTCTGTTGAGGCAGATGAGATCCTGAATTCCAGAGGAATCATCGTATGCCCGGATATCCTTTCCAATGCAGGCGGTGTTGTTGTCTCCTACTTCGAGTGGGTTCAGAACATCCAGAACCTTACCTGGGATCTTGATGAAGTTAACAAGATGCTTCAGAAGATCATGCTTACCGCATTTAACGAAGTTTATGCTCTCAGCCAGGAGAAGAACGTAACGCTCCGTATGGCTGCATACATGGTTGCCATCAAGAGAATCACCACTGCAGGCAAACTCCGCGGCGGCCCGATCTCCATGGGCTGATAACCAGTCCGCAGAGTCAGACAGCCAAAGAATCCTTATCTTACACAAATACACAAAAAAATCTCCGGCAGGATACCAGGAACCGTATCTGCCGGAGATTTTTTCATCATATTATATATCACACCGTAATTCCGGTATCGCCGTGTGTCATTCTCTGAACTTCCGGCGTCCACTTCTACTCCTTCATAAATTCTCTTATGATCTCCCTCATGATCTCTTCCTCCTCCGGAGAAAGCATCTTGCTGAAATGGCTTCCTGTTGCCGCAGTCTGACGGATGCTCCTTGTGATCCGATCCACGATCTCTTCCTGCAAAACGGGATCTGTCTTCTGGGGAACTGGAATTTCTTCCACCCAGGTCCGTACCTGTTCCACGTAATCTGCAAGGGAAGCCATCACAAGTTCTTCTTTGTAGGAAAAATCCAGTCCCTGTCTCAGAAGCAGCAATGTCACAGGCACAGCTGCACCAATATACAGATAAAGCATAGGCAAACCTTCCCCAGGTTCCAGCCTGCTGTTAAGGATCACAGAAAGGACCAGAAGAAACGTACATAGCAGAGACGGATACCACACAAAACGGTTCATTCTGTGCCAGAGCCTGTCTCTTGACTTCCACAGGTTCAGCCATTTTTCTTTGAGATTCTGTAATCGCTGTGTATTTCGGATCATTCTTCTGTAGGTAAGGTTTGTTGCCAGCATCCCAAGGCCACCGATACATCCCATGGATGTCATGACGTAAAGCGGAATGTTCAGCTTCATGATCATCTCCAGCATAAGCCCCTCCCTTTTCACTGCCCGCAGTACCCACACGTCATTCTGTTTTGCTTTACAACGCACCGGATACCGGTTCCGGACGCACTGCTCATTGCTTTAGGAATATTATACTTCTATATCGCCTGGCTGGAAAGAATTTTCGTTCGTCAAATGATCGCCTGGTTTTCGGTCTTTTTACATTTCCTGCAGTGCTTTGACTACATTTTCAAATTTCATGAAATGAGAAGCTTTTACAAGGATGGTGTCTCCTTTTTTTACATAGGTGTTCAGATTTTTAAGAAGGCTTTCCAGATCGTTTTCCTGGATAACTGTCAGGTCCGGATTGGTCTCGGATGCCTTTTTCGCAATGTGTGCCGCAAGCGGTCCAACACAGATGCAGGCGTCGATCTTACAGTGACCTGCATGAACGCCAACGCCTTCATGAAGTGCAACTTCGTCGGTTCCAAGCTCGCCCATATCTCCAAGAATGGCAACTCTTCTTCCAAGTCCGTCCTGCAGAACATCCAGAGATGCCTTCATGGACATGGGGTTTGCGTTGTAGCAGTCATCTACGATCAGGAACTTGTCGGTCTCGATCATATTGAATCTTCCGCTGACCGGCTCCAGGCTTTCGATACCCTTTTTGATCTGCTCTACATTCAGTCCGTAAAGTCTGCCGATGGCTGCTGCTGCCAGCGCATTGGAAACCATATGGCGTCCTGGCATTGGGATATCTACATGGAATTTCTGGAACTCTCCGTTCTCTGCCATTTTTCCCTTCAGACAGATGTCACAGCTCATTCCTTTCAATCCACGGCTCTCCACATTTTCACAGGTGACAGAAGCATTTTCTCCGTTTCCAAAAAATACCGGCCGGATACCGTTGTATTCTTTTACTGTGGAAAGCTTATCATCATCACCATTGAGTACGATATTTTTCTTCACATATTTAAAGATCTCTGTTTTTGCTTTCAGGACACCGTCTCTGTCTCCAAGATTTTCCAGATGGCAGGTTCCGATGTTTGTGATCACGCAGGTATCCGGTTTCGCGATCTTTGCAAGGCGGGTCATCTCGCCGAAGTCACTGATTCCCATTTCCAGAACCGCAATCTCATCCTCGTCACGGAGACGGAATACAGTCAGCGGAAGTCCCAGTTCATTGTTGAAATTCCCCTGGGTTTTCAGGGTGCGGTATTTCTCTTTCAGTACAGAGGCGATCACCTCTTTTGTGCTGGTTTTTCCAACACTTCCTGTGATTCCCACAACCGGAATATCAAGCTGCTCCAGATAAAACTCCGCAATGTCCTTCACTGCCTGAAGGGAAGATTCTACCTGAATGTACGGATAGTCAGCACCTTCAAGGACCCTCTCGGATAAGGTTGCAAGTGCACCTGCTTCCATCACCTGGGGAATAAAGCGGTGGGCATCCACACGCTCTCCTACTACCGGAACAAAAAGACCGCCTTTTTCTACTTTACGGCTGTCTGTTGTGATGGCAGTCACTTCTTCCTGAAGTTTTTCCTGCGGGCCATGGTAAGTACCATTGCAGACTTTTGTGATATTTTCCAATGTAAGATTTTTCATGAATAAAATCCTTTCTTTTGCCAGAAACTCCTCCTGTTGTATTTACAGCATTTCAGAGATCAACATGTTCTGAAACTGCTTCGGTCAACAGGAGGAGTTATGGTCAGATATTTTATTTGCTGTATTTTTTAAGAGAAATGCGGATCAGCTCTTCACAGAGATCCGGGTAATCAATTCCCAGAACTTTTGCTTCCTGCGGGATCAGGCTGGTCGGTGTCATTCCCGGAAGTGTGTTTGCTTCCAGGCAGTACATGTCGCCGTTTTCCTTCATCATGAAGTCAAAACGTGCGTAGCCTTCGATGCAGAGAGCTTTTGCACCGGCCTCCGCATAGTGCTGCATCTTCTCTGTCAGTTCCGGAGAAATCTCAGCCGGACAGGTCTCTACTGTGGAACCTGCCTGATATTTGTTCTTATAATCGTAGAAGCCCTGCTTCGGTGCGATCTCGATAATTGGATAAGCTTTGCCATCTACAACTGCAACAGAAAACTCCCGGCCTTTGATGTATTCCTCAACAACGACTTCATCCTCATAAGAATAGGCACCGTCAATGGCATCCTCATATTCTTTCTGGTTGTTTACAATATAAACACCTACACTGGAACCACCGCAACATGTTTTTACAACAACAGGAAATTCCATGCCAAGATCCTGGATATTTCTTGTACAGTTTTCTTTCAGCATGGAAACACCCTTGGGTGTCGGTACCTGGTCCATAAGAAAGATCTTCTTGGTGAGGCCTTTATCCATGGCAAGGGCACTGCTTAAGTATCCGGTTCCTGTGTAGCGGATTCCCAGAAGATCGAAAGTTGCCTGAACCTTTCCGTCTTCTCCGTTAGAGCCATGAAGACCCATGAATACAATGTCAGCAGCCTGACACAGTTCCAGGACATTCGGTCCGAAAAAGCTTCTTCTTGTTCGTTTGATCTCTTCGATATCATCGTCAAAGCTTCTCATATATTCCGCTGCGGAATCTACTTCATAATCTTTATCTCCGAAAGGTTCATCCCAGTCTACCGGCTCCAGGCCACAGAAAATATCTACGAGAATGGCATTGTGTCCTTTCTGACGAAGTGCCTTGCATACACCGGTTCCGGTTACGATGGAGATTTCTCTCTCTGTACTGGTTCCACCTGCCAATACAACGATATTCATACTTTCATCTCCCTTGATAATTTTATGTTTTCTTTCTTCGTATCCTTTTAATATTTCTTTTAGTCTCTTATTCATAAACTACGATCGGTACTCCTACGCTAATATTATTGTAAATGATTGCAGCCTGATCCTTCGGGGTATTTACGCACCCATGAGAACCATTGGTTATATAGATCTGTCCGCCATACTGTGAACGCCAGCTTGCATCATGGATTCCAACTCCCCCGGAAAACGGCATCCAGTATGTAACCGGCGACGCATATCCAGGTCCTTTGAGGACCGCCGGTGAACGCATGGCATCCAGCGCAAAGCATCCGGTTGGTGTGGCATGTCCCTTTCGCACACAGCCGGTAACTACCGGTGTGTCTACCAGAAGCTGTCCATCTTTATAAAATACCATTCTCTGGTTGGTCAGGTCAATTTCTACATAGGTATTTCCAATATCATTGGTATCTCTGCAAAGGCCACTGTAAGCATAAGCAGGCTGTCTTACTTCTGTAGTTCCCGCAAGGATTGCATTATAAAGCCATTCCGTCTCTGTTGTCTGGTCGATAGCCCAACCATAATCACCGCCCTGGATGGTCTTCTGACGGCCATCGTAAGTAGTAAATGTCCTGGTGCATCCAAACGTATCATATTTATAACCCAGGCTGTTTACATATGCCGCAACCTGATTTTTATCTACAGAATAATCTCCGTTTGCGTCTTTAACAAGCCAGTCCTTAATAGTATTCCGGTCAAGCTGCTCGGAACGGTCTGAAAAATCATATGTGATCACACAGCTGGTAAGCTTGTTCATCTGGTCACATTCTTTTTTCAGGGTTTTGTCGTCTTTATATACGGATGGTTTTTTATAGCAGTTGTTTTTTTCCAGGCTGACTGTTACATCTCCGGCAGAAACTGCTTTTCGGATCACTTTCTGCACTTTCTTGGTGTCCAGTGTGGTTCCTTCTTTTTCCGGCTGGATCTCATAAGACTCACCAGTGTCTTTAATGCATGCATCTACAGGTTTCTCCATCTTGTCTTTCTGCATACATTTCAGTTTTTTTACGTTTTCTGTCAGCTTGTTCTGATCTTCATAAGTGGTATCTGTTGCCAGTGTATATTTTTTCTTCTGATTAAATGCAAGGAACCATTTATAACGGTCCTGCTTTTTGATCAGTTTCCTGGCTCCGCCATCCGGTTTGTAGACCAAACCTGCTTCTTTTGCGGTAATGCTCTCTTTTCCGTTGTTTCTTGTTTCCACAGTAAGGACATATGCCTGCACTTCTTTTGCAAGAAGTTTCTCAGTTTCGTCTGCAGTTTTATAGGAGCAGTTAAAACCGTTTACCTGTGATCCCGGTAAGAAATGATCTGTAAAATAATGCACACCGTATCCATAAGCTGCTGCTGTAAAGATCAGCAGGATTATGATCAGTGCAATGATCACCTTTTTGCCGGTTTTCATTTTTTCTTTTTCCTCACCCATGATCTCTCTCCGATAGTTATGACTGCCCGGTATTACGTACGCTGAAATACCGGGCAGTCTGATGTGATCGATTTATTTCTCCAGAAGTTTTTCCACACTTACAAGTTTCACACAGAGAACAAATACCTCTGCTGCCTTGCCAAGTTCCTCAACGCTTGGATAGCTTGGTGCAATACGGATGTTGCTGTCTTTCGGATCCTTTCCATATGGATAGGTTGCTCCGGCGCCAGTCATGACAACACCTGCTTCTTTTGCTTTGGCAACAATGGCTTTCGCACAGCCTTCCATTGCATCAAAGGAAATGAAATATCCACCGTGAGGTTTCGTCCACTCACCGATTCCAAGTCCGTTAAGTTCTTTATCCAGTGTTGCAAGAACAAGCTCGAATTTCGGACGGAGAATATCTGCGTGTTTTCTCATATGCTCATGCAGTCCGTTGATATCTTTGAAGAAGCGAACGTGACGGAGCTGGTTCAGCTTGTCGTGTCCGATAGTCTGTACAGTCATATATTTGCGGAAGTCATCCAGGTTCGCTTTGGATGCAGCAACTGCTGCGATACCGGAACCAGGGAAGCTTACCTTGGAGGTAGAAGTAAATTTATAAACAATATCCGGATTGCCTGCTTTCGCACACTCATCAAGGATCTCAAGAAGGAAATCCTGATTGTCATCATAGAGATGATGAATGCTGTAAGCGTTATCCCAGTAAATACGGAAGTCCGGTGCTGCTGGTTTCAGATGTGCAAAACGCTTAACTGTTTCCTCTGAATAGGTATAACCCTGTGGATTGGAGTATTTCGGAACACACCAGATACCTTTTACTGCCGGATCTTCATTGACGTATTTCTCAACCATATCCATATCCGGGCCTTCCGGAGTCATCGGAATGTTGATCATCTCAATACCGAAGAATTCTGTAATACGGAAATGACGGTCATATCCAGGTACAGGACAGAGGAATTTCACTTTATCAAGTTTACACCACGGTGTATTTCCCATAACTCCGTGAGAATAGGAACGTGCAATGGTATCGAACATTACGTTCAGGCTGGAGTTACCATAAATGATGATGTTCTCAGGCTCTACCTCAGACATCTCGCCGAGAAGTCTCTTGGCTTCCGGGATTCCGTCGATGACACCATAGTTACGGCAGTCCACACCGGTCTCACATTTCAGATCTGCATCGCCCGCAAGTACTTCCATCATTTTCATGGAAAGATCAAGCTGATCCGGTGCCGGTTTACCACGGGACATATCCAGTGCCAGACCTTCGGCTTTGATCTCGGCGAACTCACGGTCGAGTTCTTTCTTTAAATCGAGTAGCTCTTCCCTGCTCATCTCACAATATTTTTTCATAAGTTTGCTTCTCCTCTTTTTGTGCACAGTTTCATATCTGCGGTTGCTGTGTTTCTTCTGTTAAAGACTTCTGTCTGTCAGGAATTCTCTGCAAAATCTCTTCCGCAAAAAACAGCCACAGTTTCACGGAAGCGGGAAGCCTCTGCCCCGGCAGAAAATCTCTGCGTACATTTTAGTATGTAAAAGCGCTGTTGTCAAATCTTTCGTGGAAAATTCTGCACTTCTCTTGCACAGCATCCATTTTTCCTCTATACTGGAAAAAACATTATTATGGTGTTTTATGGATTCATGTCCCGATCAGCCGGATCTGGTACAGTAATCTCCGGAAATGCTATATAAAAATGCTATATATATCTTATAAATTTACTATTATGAAAGAGGTATTGATCATCATGTGGATTGCAGATGGATGGAAAGAATATGAAGTTATTGATACATCAAAAGGAGAAAAGCTGGAGCGCTGGGGGGATTATCTTCTGGTTCGTCCGGACCCGCAGGTAATCTGGGATACTCCCCGCAAAAACCGTGGCTGGAAGCATATGAACGGACATTATCACAGAAGCAGCCGTGGCGGCGGTGAGTGGGAGTTCTTTGATCTGCCTCATCAGTGGGAGCTTCATTACAAGGACCTTACTTTTAATCTGAAGCCTTTCAGCTTCAAGCATACAGGACTTTTCCCGGAGCAGGCTGTGAACTGGGACTGGTTCGGTGAAAAGATCCGCAATGCAGGACGCCCGATCAAGGTGCTGAATCTTTTTGCCTATACCGGCGGCGCTACTCTGGCTGCAGCTGCAGCCGGCGCTTCCGTTACTCACGTGGACGCTTCCAAGGGTATGGTGAACTGGGCAAAAGAGAATGCTGCTGCTTCCGGACTTTCCGGTGCGCCGATCCGCTGGCTTGTGGATGACTGCGTGAAGTTCGTAGAGCGTGAGATCCGCAGAGGAAATCATTATGATGCGATCATTATGGACCCGCCTTCTTACGGCCGCGGACCGAAAGGGGAAATCTGGAAGATCGAGGATGCTATTCATCCGCTGATCAAACTTTGTACTAAGATCTTAAGTGATGATCCGTTATTCTTCCTTGTGAATTCTTATACTACGGGTCTTGCTCCGGCGGTGCTGACTTATATGCTGGCTACAGAACTGAAACCGTGGAAAGGTAGTGTGGAGTCACAGGAGATTGGACTTCCTGTGACAGAGAGTGGACTGGTGCTGCCTTGCGGGGCTTCTGGCAGGTGGTGTTCCTCCCGGTAGGATAAGGATTTGGGGCATCCTTATTAGCCTGCACCTTTTTTCCCTTTCTGGGACGCATTTTGTTGGGGGGCGATGGGTTTTCCCTTTCTGGGGGACACTTTGGCGTGGGCAGGTTTGCGAGAAGGGGAAGCACTCGGAGTTAGCGAAGGCCGTCTCCCCTTCTCGCGCTCTTCCCCTCCTGGCCACGCAGTTGTTCTGCGTTTTGGTTGGTGTGGGGTTGCTGGCGGGGTGATGGATTCTGCTGTGTTGGTTGTGGAGCGTTGTGCCGATTCTGAGGTTGGTGGACGGGAAGGCGGCCCTCTTGCGGGCCTGTTCCCTGGTTGGTCTATCTTTGTAGAACTTTATATTTGTTTTGGAAATATTCTGTGGAGCAGGTAGGTCTGTTCCCTGGCAGGTAATGATTCGCTACTTATTGTTTTTTGCAATTCTGCGGGGGATTTCCTTGATTCAGTTGATATTTTTATTATGAATTATGACTGATTTTTGTTGGGTATCTTTTGATGTTTTCTGATTATTTGTATTGAAACGTTTTTTTGTTGGGTCTATAATGTAGAAAAAAGGAGCGTGATTTTATGAGTACGGAAACTGCAAAAGATACCCTTCCTTTTACCTGCACGCCGGCTTATGACCGGGATGCCTGTAAGGGGTGTGTCTGTTCTACCTGCTATGAGCAGGAGTTTTGTGACCGGTGCAGCTCCTGTGTGGAGCAGGGACATCGGAAAGAGCGGTGCAATGCTTATGAGGGGGCTTATAATTACTGAGCAGCTAAAGTAATTCAGCCCCCTCACCCCAACAAAAATCGGCACAACCTCTCACCCCCAACACCCCCGAATCCCGCACCCCGTCAGTGCATTTACGCCCACCACAACGCCGAACAACTGCGTGGCCAGAGGGAAGGGGTGTGGGGAGGGGAAACGGCCCAATGCCATTTAGTTAGAACATTTTGGTGAGAATTCTATCCTTATCGTCTTAACCATTTTGAAACTTAATGGATTGGAGATAAAAATGCGCAGATCCCCCCTCTCAAATGATATAATTCCCTGATCCTCCACGGAGGAAATTCCTCTCTTTTAAGGTTCGTAACGATACATTCATATTCACCGGTATCCAGCAAAAAACGCACCATTCTTAATTTCATAGGATAAACTGCCTGTTTCCCGTCTTTGTCCAGTTCCCTGTCAGGCAGCCGGAAACCATACGCGATCCCGCCTTTGCGGGAAATATCCTTTGTGCGGATAACAAAAGCCAGACCTTTTGCCATGATATGGGCAAAAACATGATAAGTTTCGTATCCCCGGTCAGCCAGTATGATCGTTTTAGCAGGGGATTTTATATTTTCCAGCATCTGGACCAGGGCACGGGATTCATTACTGACCATTGTTTTTTCGATCCGTATATCTGTATATTTTTTGTTGCAGAGATCATACAGCGCATGGAGATGGAGCTGATTGGAACCTCTTTTTCCATTGCCGGAAGGCTTACAGCTTTCCCAATCATCCGGATCATAAGAAATGTTCAGGTCGGATCCGTCACAGGCCAGAAGCTGAAATCCATCATAGGTTTGCACGGTAGGAAGTCGTTGTGTAAAATGATAAAACAGGTAACGCATAGCATCTGGAAGAAGCTTTGCCCTCTGTTGATGGAGAGCGGAAAGAGAAGGGATATCAGCAGGAAGCCTGTGCTGGAAAAAGTCATGGGATGTAGTAGAAAGAGAGCCGCCCTGCATGGTTAAAAGAGAGAGGATCATATCCCGAAAGGAAATCTTACGTTTTCTCGAAAAATCAACGCCAGGGCGAAGGACAAAAGAATCCTTCTGAAGTTCTAATTCAGAAATAGCAGACAGGAGCAATTCATAACTGGAAGCAAAAGTAGAGTTCATAAGCGAGCCTCCCCGCGAATTTCCGCTTTTCCCAAAAGCAGAACCTTTATCACAAAATCCCACAAAAAAAAACAAATTCACACATACAAAAAAAGAGACCATCAAACCAATAAAAGTCCAACAGTCTCTCAAAAAAAGAAATTTTTTACTATTTATTTTTTACTTTCTCTAACATTTCCTCAGCTCTCTCAACATCCGTCTTCTCATCCTTAGGGAGAACGATGTTCAAAATAATAGCAAACACCGCTGCCGGTACAATACCGGAACCACCGAAGATCAGACTGATAGCCTGTGGCAGATGCACAAGGATCGCTGTATTGGAACCAAGTCCATAGCCAAGACCCAGTGCAACAGAAACGATGGTAACGTTTCTTGGTCCTACCGGCCACTTGGTGATCAGCTGGATACCACTGACAACGATCGATGAGAACATCATAACAGCAGCGCCGCCCAGAACACTCTGCGGCATGATAGAGATCAGCGCAGCCAGTTTCGGGAACAGTCCACATGCGATCAGGAAGATTCCACCAGTAGCGATACAGAAACGGTTTACAACCTTATTCATGGCAACCAGACCAACGTTCTGGCTGAAGGAAGTATTCGGCAGTACACCAAACAGTGCTGCAAAGGAAGAACCAAGACCGTCACACATAACACCACCGGAAAGCTCTTTATCAGTAGCTTCTCTTCCAAGACCACCCTCTGTGATTCCGGAAATATCACCAACAGTCTCCACTGCAGTTACAATAAACATGATCAGGATCGGCACGATGGCACGTGCGTCAAATACCCATTTTACAGGCATAAGTGCAGGTACTGCAAACCATTTTGCCTGTGCAACCTTATCCCAGTTCAGAACCCAGGCTTTTGTAGCTTCTACAGTGGCACCTGTATCATCTACATATGTAAATGTTGTTGGAAGTACCAGTGCCATGATACTTACCAGAATATATCCCACGATAATACCGATGAGGATCGAAGAAAAGCTTGTGAAACCTTTTGTTCCGTGCTTCAGTGCAATGATCACGATCAGAACCACAAAACCTACGAAAAGGTTTTCCAGAGAACCGTAATCCTTTGCGGAGCTTCCGCCTCCAAAGGAGCTGATTCCCACACCGATCAGTGAAAGACCAATTGAAAGTACAACGGTACCGGTTACAACAGACGGGAAAAATTTTCTCAAAGGTTTCAGAAAGCTTCCCAGAACCGTCTCAAAAAGACCGCCGATAAAACATGCTGCCATGATCGCGCCGTAGGCTACGACACCATTTCCCATGACTCCGGCAACGCTCTGACATACGCCGATGAAACCTGAACTTGTTCCCATAACGATAGGAAGCTTGCCACCGACCGGTCCGATCGTAAAGACCTGTACAAGTGTAACAATTCCTGCGATCAGCATTGCATTCTGAAGTAATGCAACCTGAAGATCCCCTCCTGCTTCAATTCCGCAGGCTGCCGTGATGATAAGAAGCGGGGTAAGGTTACCCACAAACATGGCAAGCACGTGCTGCAGTCCAAGGGGAATTGCCACCTTAAGAGGTGGGCGTCCGTCCAGCTCATAAGGGCTGGCTGTGTTTTTCTCCTGTTTTTCCATAATGAATCCATCCTTTCTTTCCCTATGTCCTGACGATAACATAAAAAAGAAGGCAGTTATACCCACTGCTGAATATAACCGCCCTGTTATCTGTCAGTACACGTATCGTGTCTCTTCTGTTTCGACACTCTTATCTGAACTGTTATTTCAGACTCCTGAAAAACGGGTTCATTATACAGTATCCCACCATCTATATCAAGTATTAATTAACAAGTTGTTGATTTTTTTGCAGCTTTTTTCGCCTGGCTCTCATCCCAGAGCTCATCTGCCTGTTTTTTCCATACTTCTGCATAGTGGTCACATTTTGCACAGAGATGCTCCGCTGTCTCAGGAGACTGAAGGTCTGTAGATTTCGCTCCTGCACGCTCAACCATCTTGCGGAGAAGCTCCGGATTCTCAAGCATCGGACATGGACGAAGCATGTTCTTGTTGAATGGCTGTCCTTTATGATACTCCATAAAGATCGGGCTCTTCAGCGCCTCAAGAAGTGTACATTCTTTAATGTTCGCATTGGAGAAATGAATGAATACACAAGGATCCACATCTCCGTTTGCATTGATATGAAGGTAACGGCGGCCACCTGCGATACATCCGCCTACATACTCTGCATCATTCTGGAAGTCCATAGTGAAGAGAGATTTTGTGGCACGGAATCTGCGGACGCTGTCGTACATTTTGATTCTCTGCTCCGGTGTGGGAAGAAGATCTGCTGCCGCATCATTTCCAACCGGCATATAGTGGAAGAACCATGCAAAATAAGCTCCGCACTCGATCAGATGATCGAAGTACTCCTCGCTGCTTACTGCATCTACGTTTGCAGATGTGTAGCATGTGGAAACACCGAACGGAAGTCCGTGGCTCTTCAAAAGCTCCATGGCATGCATAACCTTCTGGTATACGCCATCTCCACGTCGTCCGTCTGTAGTTGCCTCTGTTCCCTCAAGGCTGATAGCCGGAACAAAGTTTTTCACACGGAGCATTTCCTGACAGAATTCTTCGTCAATAAGAGTTCCGTTTGTGAAGGAAAGGAACTCGCAGTCCGGATGCATCTCACAGATCTTAATAAGGTCTTTTTTGCGGACAAGAGGCTCACCGCCTGTGTAGATGTACATATAAGTTCCCAGCTCTTTACCCTGTTTAACAATAGAATCGATGGTCTCAAGATCCAGGTTCAGTTTGTGGCCATACTCTGCTGCCCAGCATCCTGTGCAGTGAAGGTTACATGCGCTGGTTGGGTCAAGAAGGATTGCCCACGGTACATTGCAGTCATTCTCTTCTGATACCTTTTCCTGCGTTGCGCTTCCCTTAAGACTGGCATTTACAATAAAGTTGCGGAAAAATGTCTGGCGTACGCCGGCATCCAGCTGATACATACGAAGGATCAGCTGATACCAGTTGTCCTTTGCCTCGATGGAGTGACGGATCGCATTTCTCTGTCCTGCATACCAGCCATCCGGTGTTACTTTATCAACCATTTCCATGATCTTCGGTATGTTTGTCTCCGGATCCTTCTCAAGATAATCCAGTGCTTTTGTTACGGTAGCTGCGATCGCTGCCTGTTTTGCTTTGTCTACGATTCCCATACTCTATTTCCTCCTATGTTATTATCTAAAGTGATTGGTTATTTTTATGTTTATGTTTAAAGCCGACTCTTGATGATCTTGATCGTCAGGATCCCGACCCATAGATTGAGGATCCCTTCCAGTAAAATGGAAAATCCTACCAGTGCCATCATCGTAGCTGCTGCTTCACATGGTCTGATAAAAACCAGAACTCCGATCACTCCGGTGACCAGTGCGACCAGCAGAATCTGCCACCACAGCGCCAGACCGAATCTCTTCGCATCTACAGACATCTGGATCTTAAACAGGGCATCTGCCAGGATCAGGATTCCGAACACGGAAAAAATAAGATCCACTGCGAAATTTTTTCTGGCTATCAGGATCACTCCCACTGCCATCAGCAGGATTCCGAAAGCCAGATCGAACTGAAATGCCAGACAAAAAGCATCTCGCGTGAAATATCCGCTGATCTTAATAGCTCCGTACAGGATCAGCATGATTCCCATGAGCACGCACAGCATTTTTACAGAGCTTTTGGGCCTTGCCATCAGAAAAATACCCAGCACGCAGAACAGTAATGACATGACGATGTAGATGTTTTTTACAAGCTTCAGCTGTTTCAAGTCATCCATACGTTCCCTCCTTGATAATTTTTTCTCATTTATTGTACTGAATTATACATCACTGTGTCGTTTAAAAAAACAGACAAAAAAGAGCCAGTGCCTAAATTTCAGACACCAGCTCAAAATTAACCGTTTCTTATACCTTAATAATATTCGAGGACATTCCTGTTCTACACTAAATGGATATTTTTAATCTTCATTTAGTTGAAATCATAGCTTTTATTTCAGATTTTTGTACTGACTCTCAAGGCTCTTCTCGTAAATATACTCCAGCTTATGCATATCTGACAGGATATCATAATCCATATCATGCCGTAGCCAGTCCAGGATCACTCCCACAAATACACATTTATAATACCGGCTTATAAGATGCCTATCTTCCTGATCCATTTCAAAGTCTCCGACCGCCCTGTTGATCAGCTCCTCCACCACACGCTCTGCGGCATGATCCAGATAATCGGCAAATACATCCCTCTGGATCGAGCGGTACAGATGTATCATGGCTTTTTTGTTCTTCTGAACTGCGTTGACAAGGATTTCCATACAGTCGCTGACTGATTCCGGTACTTTCTGATCCTTCAGAATGTCATTCAGCTCTTCCTTTACCATTGCTTCCACTGCATCCGGAATATCTCTGAAATGGTAGTAAAATGTATTCCTGTTTACTCCACAGCGTTCCACGATGTCCTTTACCGTGATCTTGGACAATGGTTTTTCGTTCATAAGTTCCGTCAGTGTATGCAGTATGATCTGTCTTGTAAAACCTGGCATTTTCTCTCCCCCATCACAAGCTTTCCTCGGGTTATTTCCTTATTATGTCATAAAAATAACATACTTTCAAGCAACAACATGTTCGAAAATGTCCATAAATCCCCGGAGATCTTTCTCCCGATAACTGTCCCATGACCTGGCTGAACAAGGTTTTGTCAGATCTCTTCTTTCTGTTCCTGCACTTTTTTCTCTGGCTGAACATGAACGATTCCCTCCACAACGGTATGGTTTCTGACCTGATTTACCACAATATCCAGGTTTTTCCAGCTGCATCGGAACTGTTCTCCGTCCTCCGGTACACGTTCCAGAACTCCGCAGACAAAGCCGCTGAAAGTATCATATTTTTCTACAGGAAGCTCCACATTTATGACCTCTGCCACATCATCCAGGATCGCTCCTCCCTGTATTTTCCAGATATGTTCTCCTGTCTTCTCAATATCATCCGGCTTCGGCAGATCTGTCCTGTCGTCAATATCTCCCACCAGCGTCTCCACAAGATCATGCAGAGTGACAATTCCCACAAAGCAGCCGTATTCATCCAGCACTACTGCAAAATAATCCCGTTTTTCCCTCATTTCCCGGAAGATCAGGTTGGCACGCATGGATTCCGGTACAAAAAACGGTGAATAACAGGCATGCTGCAGAACAGCTTCTCTGGATCTGTCATCCAGGCGGAAATAATCTCTGGTGTCCAGAATATGGATAATATCATCCTGATCTTCCCCGCATACCGGATAAAAGGTGTGACGATTCTCTCTGATGATCTCTTCCCATTTTTCATCGGAATCTTCCATGTAGAGAACAACCACATCTCTTCTGTGAGTACAGATTTCATCTGCGGTAGTGTCATCCAGATCAAAAACATTGCGGATCATCTCGCTCTCTTCCTGCTGGATACTGCCCTGTTCATTTCCCTCACTGAGAAGCATACGGATCTCATCTTCCGTGGCCTGATCCTCTTTTTCTTCCGGCCTGATTCCCATAAGGTGCAGCACTCCGTTGGCGGTAACTGTCAGAAGTGCCGTAGCCGGCCACACCGCAAGAAGCGCAATCTTAAGAAGTCCTGCAAGTCTCAGAGAAAGCTCATCCGGATTTTTCATCCCCAGACGTCTTGGAACCAGCTCTCCAAACAGAAGACTTACATAAGAAAGCAGTATTGTTACAATGATCATACATACGATTTTCAGAATGTTCTGTGGTACATCTGCTCCTGCCTTTATCAGTGCCGCGGTCATAGGCTGTGCAAAATATTCCGCTGCAAAAGCGCTCTGCAGAAATCCTGCCGTAGTTACCGTTACACGGATCGCTGTCATAAAATGTGCCGGCTGTTCTGTAAGCTTTATCAAAATCTGCGCCCGGTGATCTCCCTCTTCTGCCAGCTCCTTCATCTTCGCTTCATTCATGGACAGAACCGCCATTTCCGCACCTGCGAAAACAGAATTCAGAAAGATCAGGAACACCAATAAAACAATTGCCTGTATCATATTTTTATTCCCCTCAGTATAGTCGTCCGGAATTATTCCGAACCAATTATAATACAGAAAGCGGACCGTTATCATCCGCTTTCCTGTTGCTTATTCTGATTATTATTACATAAGATAGCATAACCCTTCCAGTCTGTCAAACCATCAACCTCCAACTAGCAATATACTATGATATAAAAAGCAGCAGATACATACAACAGAACGGCCTTTCATCTTCCACTCTGCTGCATGCCTATGAACATCATCGCTGCACGACCTATGTTCACTCTGCTGCTTCCTTTTCCATATGATGTTTCGGAAATTCCATCAGGATCTCAGTTCCCTGGCCCGGCTCACTGTTAAGCCACAGCCTGCCATTCAGAGTTTTTACCCCGTGTTTTACAATAGAAAGGCCAAGACCGGTTCCGCCGATTTCCTTGGAATGACTTTTATCCACCCGATAAAAACGCTCGAAAATGCGTTCCTGATCTTCTTTCGGAATCCCGATTCCCGTATCCCGCACATTTATACGAACCACATCGCCTTCATCCTTCAGCTGTACAAAAACCTCTCCACCCCTGTGGTTATATTTGATGGCATTATCACAGACATTGTAAAGAACTTCTTCCATAATGGTAGGCACCGTATCCAGCATGGTACTTCCGCCTTCCATATACATATGCACTTCCTGCTTCCTGGCAGCTTCATGAAGTGTGGAAAAAATATCATGAACCATACTGTACAGATCCAGTTCTTCCCACTGATACGGCACTCCGCCTTCATCCAGACGGGAAATCCGGATCACATCTCCAACCAGGCGGATCAGCCTCTGTGCTTCCTTGTAGATGCGCCCTGCAAAAACCTTCACATCTTCATCCTTCACAAATCCGTCCTGCATGATCTCTGCAAAGCCGGAAATAGAAGTCAGCGGTGTTTTCAGCTCGTGGGAAACATTGGCGGAAAATTCTCTGCGCAGCTGTTCCCGTTCTACTTTTTCAGTTACGTCCACCAGAAGAATTACCGCACCTTCTGTCTTGTTTTCTCTTGTGACAGGGTTGGCGATCACCTGGATATCACTGCCATCCAGACGAAGAATTTTGTCCTCATGATTTCCTTCAAGAACCTGCTCCACAACGCCCCGGAATTCTTCGGAACGGTTCAGCAGATACACACTTTCTCCTGTTCGGACTTCGTTTACCTTAAGAAGTTTTCCCACACTGGAGTTAACGGAAAGCACCATGGTGTAACGGTCGATCACAAGAAGACCTTCCTGCATGTTCTCCGTAATAATGGAAAACTCTTTCTGCTGCCTTCTGGCTGCCTCAAGCTGCAGACGGATCTGACGGTTCTGGCGGTAGATTTTGCTGATAAGAGGTTCCACCTCTTCATACACATTGATCTCCTCCGGATGTTCCAGATCCAGGTTGTTGAGAGGTTCCACCACCCTGCCGGAAAGTCTGGAGGCAAATACCGCAGAAAGAACAAGAATCAGAAACAATACGCCCAAAAGCGGCGGTACCAGCTGCCACACAAGCGCAAAAGCTGATTTCTGGGTGCTGGAGACACGAAGAACATTGCCATTGTCCAGGCGCAGCGCATAGTACATGGTCTTTTCGGAAAGCGTGGAAGACATTCTCTCATCTTCTCCTTCTCCGTTAAGCTCTGCCTCACGGATCTCTTTTCTGTGACCGTGATTCTCCATATTTTCCACATCTGCTTCATTATCATAGAGGACTTTTCCACTTTCATCCACATAGGTAATCCTGGAATCTGTGTTACTCAGCTGATCCAGATAATCTGTCCCTGCTGCTTCTACTCCTCTGGAAATGAAAACAGCTTCTTTTTTCAGCTCATTCATCAGCTGACGCTGGAATGAATGAGAAAGGATTCCAATGACAAATGCCAGTCCCAGCACAGTAACCATGGTTGAGACCAGCATAATATACTTAAATATTTTTTTACTCAAAATGATCATTCTCCGGTAAGATAATTGTCGGTGTGACTGGCACTGTTTCTGTGGACTCCCGTGATGGAGTATTCTACCCACTCCGCAATGTTTACAGCATGATCACCGATACGTTCAAAATACTTCGCAGCCATAAGAATGTCAAGCCCCAATCTTGCATCCGGGTTTCCGCTGCTTAAGATCTCAACCAGTTTTTCCTTGATCTCATTAAACGCATTATCTACCTTGTCATCATCATCGATCACCTGTCTGCAGAGTTCCAGGTCACCTTTTACAAAAGCATCGATGCTTTCTGTAACCATCCGGACAGTATCCTCTGCCATCTTCCGGATATTAATGATATCTCCGGTAACTGCTTTGTCCTCGATATGCTTGGAAAGATCCGCAATATCTGCTGCCTGATCACCGATACGCTCCATGTCGGAGATCATCTTCAGTGCAGCGGAGATGGCTCGCAGGTCACCGGCTACCGGATGCTCATGAAGAAGAAGTTTCATACAGAGATTTTCGATCTCTCTTTCCTGAGAATCGATCTCTTTTTCTGTCTCAAAGATCTTGCCAATGAGAGTCATCCCGCCTTCACCCTGAATAGCTTTGGCAGAAAGTGAAATTGCTTTTTCGCAGAGACTTCCCATGGTGATCAGTTCCACGTGAAGCTCTTCCAGCTGTCTTACAAAACGTTCTGACATAATATCAACCAAACCTTCCTGTAATATAATCCTCTGTACGCTTATCCGCCGGCATGGAGAACAGCTTGTCTGTATCCGCAAATTCCACAACCTCACCAAGAAGGAAAAATGCTGTCTTGTCGGAGATACGGGTTGCCTGCTGCATGTTATGTGTGACCATGACAATGGTGTAATCCTTTTTAAGCTCTACTGCCAGATCCTCGATCTTGGAAGTGGAGATAGGGTCCAGGGCAGATGTGGGCTCATCCATAAGAAGCACCTCCGGCTGTACTGCCAGGGCACGGGCAATGCAGAGACGCTGCTGCTGTCCGCCTGACATTCCAAGAGCACTTTTTTTCAAACGGTCCTTGACCTCATCCCAGATGGCCGCATCACGGAGAGATTTTTCCACGATCTCGTCCAGCTTCGCCTTGGAACGGATACCGTGTGTTCTCGGGCCGTATGCAATATTATCATAGATGCTCATTGGGAACGGATTGGGCTTCTGGAATACCATACCCACACGTTTACGCAGAAGATTCACGTCCATATCTCCGTAAATATCTTCCCCGTCAAGCTCTACCTTTCCTGTGATGGTACAGCCTTCCACAAGGTCATTCATACGGTTTAAAGATTTCAGAAGTGTGGATTTACCGCAGCCGCTTGGTCCGATAAATGCTGTGATCTCCTTTTCCGGGATCTCCATATTGATTCCCTTCAGGGCATGAAAGCTTCCGTAATGAAGATTCATATTGTCAATTGAAATTTTTGTATTTTCACTCATGATCGATCATTATCCTTTCGCAATTTTTCTGGCTACCAGACCGGACAGTCCGTTGATAACAAGTACAAATGCCAGAATGACTACTGCTGTTGCAGATGCCTGGTTTACATGAAGTCCCTCACTGGAAAGCACATACATGTGAAGTGCCAGGGTACGTCCGGAACCCATCAGGCTGTTTGGAACTGCCGCAACAGTACCGGAGGTATAAAGAAGTGCTGCAGTCTCACCTACCACACGTCCGATGGCCAGGATCACACCTGCCAGGATTCCAGGAACTGCGGAGGGAAGTACAATCGTAAAAATAGTACGGAGCTTGCCTGCTCCAAGTCCGAAGCTTGCCTCACGGTAAGAATCCGGAACAGATTTCAGTGCTTCCTCAGCGGTACGCATGATCAGGGGAAGTACCATGATCACCATGGTCAGGGCACCGGAAAGAAGAGACATGCCCCAGTGCAATGCAGTTACAAAGAACAGCATACCGAACAGACCATATACGATGGATGGAATACCGGAAAGTGTCTCTGCGGTAATACGGATCAGCTTTACAAAACGGCTGCCTTTTTTTGCATATTCCACAAGGAAGATCGCTGCAAAGATTCCTACCGGAGCGGCAATCGCCAGAGATACCAGTGTCATGATCAGGGTATTGATCAGTGACGGGAGAAGGGAAACGTTCTCTGAGGTATAGGTAAGGCTGAACAGACTTGCATTCAGATAGGGAATACCTTTTACAAGCACATAGCCGATCAGGAAGAACAGCAGTGCAAAAGTGATCACAGCTCCCAGCAGTGTGAGAAATGCCAGGACTCCTGCACCAGGATGTCTTGCATAAGACTTCAGCTGGTCTCCTATGGTAAGTGTATTTCTTTTTTTCATGATTGTTTCTGCCGCAGGATCTGCAGTTACTGATACGTTAGTTTGCATACTCCGCCCTCCTGTTCAGCAGTGAAAGACTTAAGTTGATGATCAGGATAAATACAAAGAGTACAACTCCTGTTGCGATCAGTGCTTCTCTGTGAAGTCCTGATGCATATCCCATCTCTGTTACGATGTTTGCAGTCATGGTACGGACACCCTGAAGAAGTCCCTTCGGCATACGTGGCTGGTTTCCAGCTACCATGATCACGGCCATGGTCTCACCGATGGCACGTCCGATCCCAAGGACAACGCCTGCCAGGATTCCGGATTTTGCTGCCGGAAGCATAACAAAGAAAATGCTTCTTTCTTTTGTTGCGCCAAGCGCAAGTGAGCCTTCATAGTAGCTTTCCGGAACGCTTCGTACTGCCGATTCCGTAACTCCGATGATCGTCGGAAGGATCATGATTCCCAGAAGGATACATGCTGCCAGCATACTGCTTCCGGTTCCTCCGAACAGCTGGCGGATCAGCGGTACCAGGAGAACCAGACCAAAATAGCCATATACGATGGATGGAACGCCTGCCATAAGCTCAATACCGGATTTCAGTGGTTTATAGATTTTTTTCGGGCAATATCTTGCCATAAATACGGATGTAAAAAGTGCGATCGGAACTCCGATAAGGATTGCTCCTGCAGTTACATAAATACTTGCCACGATCATTGGCAGGATTCCGAATTTATCGTTTGTTGGTCTCCATTCTGTTCCAAAGAGGAATTTTAAGGGACCGATCTTTCCCATTGCAGGAAGGCCGTTTGCAAAAAGGAACACACAAATAAGAAATACTGCAAGAACCGATGCACAGGCCGCAATGAGAAAAACGACCTTCATGGCCTTTTCTCCTAAATGATTCATAAGACACCTTTCTCTCTGTTCCAGTGGATATCCACTGTGCTGATATATAACGGAGCGGCTTTCCTGACCTTGTCATGATCGCCGCTCTTTGTAAGATACTTCAATCGTTTTTTATCCGGGAATTTATTTGGTCACGTCTTCCCAGTCTGTGATATCACCTGTGAAGATGGATTTTACCTGGTCACTTGAAAGCTCCTCAAGGTCATTGTCGTTGTTTACGATGACTGCGATACCATCTTTTGCGATCTCTGTAGCTTTAACACCTTTCTCTGTTTCCTCGTCCTTCAGCTCACGGGATGCCATTCCGATATCACATACACCCTCTGTTGCGCTATTGATTCCTGTTGTGGAGTCGCTGACCTGAACCTCTACTGTGATGTTTTTGTTTGTTTTCTGATATGCCTCTGCAAGCTTCTCCATTACAGGTCCTACGGAAGAAGATCCCATAACTACGACTTTGCCTTTTGCATCTCCGGCTTTGTATGCCTCTGCTTTTTCATCTACTTTGATGTAGCCTTCTTTTTCGATGATGTCCTGTCCGTCAGAGCTCATGATGTAGTTGATGAAATCCTGTGCTGCATCGCTGAGCTTGTCGCCTGTTACGATGTTGAACGGACGTGCTACCTTGTATGTATCATCTGCAACGTTCTCTGCTGTTGCCTCTGCTCCGTCGATCTTTACTGCTTTTACTGTATCGTTGAGGGAACCCAGAGATACGTATCCGATAGAGTTCTCATCGCCTGCTACTGTGGTAAGCATTACATCTGTGTTGTTTGTGATGCTTGCTTCCTGTGTTGTCATATCTACTTTCTCGCCGTCTTTTTCTTCTTCGATCCCAAACAGCTCTACGAATGCTCCACGTGTTCCGGATCCGTCCTCACGGGAAATTACGTCGATCGCTCCGGATGGTGCTGCCATTACAACGGTTCCCATTACTGTAGTTCCTATAAGTGCTGCTGTTAAAATACCTGCGATTCTTTTTTTCATGATTTTTTTCTCCTCATTTCTATGATCATTTTTACTTGCTTACTGCTTAAATACAGGTGTTATTATAGAAATGGAAGGTAAAATATAAAATCGCGGTTTTGTAAAATGTTAGTAAAAAAATGTGATATAAAAAAAAGCTGCTTGCGCAGTTTTTTTTATATGATGTACTCGTCCGCCTTCACGGATTGCCAGTTCATCAGGTCTTCCAATGTTATATGATCCACCACACCTTTGATAGCATCGTCCAGCTTTTTCCAGAGGATCTGGGTGACACAGTTCTCCTCACGTTCACAGAAGGCTCCGTTGTCGTCCAGACATTCCACAGGGGAAAGGCTTCCTTCTGTGAGACGAAGGATCATTCCGACCGTGTATTTATCCGGGGTCTGCTGCAGTGCATAGCCGCCCTGAGGGCCACGGACACTGCGGACAAAGCCTGCTTTGTTCAGGATGGATATGATCTGCTCCAGATATTTATCTGAGATCTCCTGGCGCTTCGCCACATCCTTCAGGCGGATCGGTTTTCCTGTATAATTTGTAGCAAGATCCAACATCAGTCTCAGCGCATATCTTCCTCTTGTAGAAATCCTCATGTAATATTTACCTCCAATATTTCAGTATTCTTCTGATTTATAGCCTTTCGCTCTTTCTGTTATTGTGCAGCTGTTCGGCCGGAAATATTCCTCTGTATTCCATGACCGGCACCCTTCTCTGTGATGCACAGGCAGCTTCCTGTATCTTCTTTCATAAGAAACAGAATCTGCTTTGCAGACTTTATTCTTTATATTGTTAATAGGTTTTGTTTGTTTTCTCTATTATACCCTAAAAAACTATCTGATACAAGTCAAGCGGATATTCGCAATCCGCTTTGCTACTTGCTCATAACCGAATAACTGCTTCGCAGTTTATCAGAAGGAGCCTGCACTCCTCCTGATACAAGCAAGTCCCCATCCAATGCTTATTGTTTTTCGCAACCCCGCAGGGGACTTACTTGATTCGGTAAAAATAAGAATAAAACCGGCGCTCCGGCAGCCTGCTTGGACAGGCATTCAGGAGCGCCGTAAATAATTCCGCAGAAGTACGCTTCGGGGCAAAAGAAGCGGTCTTCGGATCAATTATTTTGTAAACAGTGGTGTGGAGTAGTAACGGTCTCCGCTGTCCGGAAGAAGTGCTACGATCACTTTACCCTTGTTCTCCGGGCGTTTTGCAAGCTGGATTGCTGCATAGAGAGCTGCACCGGAAGAAATTCCTGTAAGGATTCCCTCTTTCTTGGTGAGGAGTTTGGATGTCTCAAATGCATCCTCATTTTCTACTGCGATGATCTCATCATAAACCTTGGTGTCAAGTGTATCCGGAACAAAACCAGCACCGATACCCTGGATCTTATGCGGGCCTGCTTTTCCCTCGGAAAGTACAGGAGATGTTGCAGGCTCAACAGCTACTACTTTCACGTTCGGATTCTGGCTCTTCAGATACTCACCTGTACCTGTGATTGTTCCGCCTGTACCAACACCAGCTACGAAGATATCTACCTTTCCGTCTGTGTCGTTCCAGATCTCAGGACCTGTAGTTGCTGCATGTGCCTTCGGGTTGGCCGGGTTCTCAAACTGTCCTGGGATAAAGCTTCCCGGGATCTCCTTGGCAAGTTCTTCTGCCTTGGCAATGGCACCTTTCATTCCTTTAGCTCCATCTGTCAGAACTACCTCTGCGCCGTATGCTTTCAGGATGTTTCTTCTCTCAACACTCATGGTTTCCGGCATGGTGAGGATTGTCTTATATCCCTTGGCAGCTGCGATAGCTGCAAGTCCGATTCCTGTGTTACCGGATGTTGGCTCGATGATGGTTGCGCCTGGTTTCAGAACGCCTTTCTGCTCTGCATCCTCGATCATTGCCTTACCGATTCTGTCCTTAACGCTTCCTGCCGGGTTAAAATACTCAAGCTTGGCAAGAATGGTAGCCTCAAGTCCTTCAGCCTTCTCTACGTTCTTTACCTCTACAAGCGGTGTGTTTCCGATCAGTTCCAGTGCGCTTCCGTAAATTTTACCCATGGTGATATCCTCCTTAATTCCTTATCTCTATTTCCTTATTTCCTAGTAACTATATATGTTTTCTGTGATTTGATTGAATTATATCATAGTACAGGGATTTGTCAATACATTTCCGCCAAAAAAACGCAGGAATTTTTCTCCAGAAAAATCCTGCGTTTTGTGCTGTTTCATTTATTCTGTTTTTATAATTTGGGCCAGCAGACGCATCATCTCATCCACGTCCAGCGGCTTCGCCAGAAAGCCATCCATCCCTGCTTCCTGTGCCTTTCGTCTGTCTTCATCATAGGCATTGGCAGTCATGGCAATGATCGGAATCTCAGCTCTCGAATCGTCCAAATCCCGGATCCTCTGTGTTGCCGTGTAACCATCCATATTTGGCATCTGGACATCCATCAGGATCACATCATAATATTTCTCCGGCATCTTTTTCAGTTCCTCAATACACTGGATGCCATCTTCCACATGTTTCACTTTTATTCCGGTTTCTTCAAGAACTGTCTCCGCAATTTCCGCGTTCAGTTCATTATCTTCCGCAAGAAGAATCCGTTTTCCTTCAAGCTTCTCTGTAATATCCGGAATATTCTGTTTCTCTTTTTCCCGAACCTGGTTTTCTAAACTGACAGGAAAAGAAAATTTCATAATAAAGCGGGTGCCTTTTCCCTCTTCACTTTCTACTTCGATGGTTCCACCCATCCGGTCAACCAGAGATTTTACGATTGGAAGTCCAAGTCCTGTGCCTGCAACTCTGGTTTCCGTAGAAGTATGTTCCCTGGAAAATTCCTCAAAGATATGTGGAAGATAATCCTGGCTCATTCCAATCCCGTTATCTTCTACAACAACTTTATAGTTTGCGTTTTTCTCATCCTCAGAATCCAGCTCATCAATGGATACTGTGATCTTTCCATGAGGATTGGTATACTTGATGGAATTGCTGACAACATTCAGAATAATTTCCTCCATCTTTGTTTTATCACACAGGATCTGATCGTGGACCACATTCAGGCTGCACTGATATTCCAGAGATTTTTTTGTAAGGGATGATTCAAAAACAGTGTTCATGGCTTCCACCATTTCACGGATATTTACACTTTCCGGATTCAGAGTGATCTTTCCACTTTCGATACGGGCCATTTCCAGAACCTGATTGATGATCGTCAGCAAAATATCGCTGGAAACCCTGATCTTTTTTATGTAGCCAAAAGATTTCTTTTCATCATGGAGACTCTTCTCAAGAAGTCCGGAAAATCCTACGATGGCATTCATTGGCGTCCGGATATCATGGCTCATGTTAAAGAGAAATCTCGTCTTTGCCTCATTTGCTTTTCTGGCTTTTTCCGCGGACTTCCGGATTTCTTCTGTATACAGTTTTTCTCTCTGTTTTCTGTGAAGCATCAGATAACAGATCGCAGTGGCCAGAACAGCTATGCTTACAGCAACCAGAAAAACCAGTGCCTGCTGTTTCACAGTAACCCATCCGGTATGTGGAATAATCTCAAAATACCAGGTGTCATTTGGAACCTTACAGCTGATCTGTACAGCCCCTTTGTGAATCGCATCTCCACCCTGGGCAATGATCGTTTTCTTTCCGGAATTTCCGTCTTTTTTCCACATCTGATAACAGTAGGAAGCATCGGTAAGCTTATCCAGTTCCAGTTCTTCCAGAAATCGGTTCCAGTCAAGTACCAGGATTGAGAATCCCCAGAAGGATTTTTCCCCGGATTTATCTGTAATATAAATCGGTTCAAACAACAGTGAGCCAAGGCCTCCCTGATTCAGCTCATAAGGACCGGCTATGGTATACTGGCCGCTTTTCATTGCCAGATTCGCTTCATGTTTACGGGCCGGACTATTTAGCATATCAATTCCAAAAGCTGCCTCATTTCCTTTCAGAGGATAAATATCCTTAACTACTCCGTCCGGTGCCAGTTCAATAGCTTTTATAATTTGAGAATCGTCGGAGATCATCTGCGACAGAGCCTGAAATTCTTTACTGTCCATCTGATGTCCGGATCCAATGATATTCTGAAAGAATTCTGAGACATCAAGATATCGATTAAGCTGTGATTTTATCCGGTTCACGGTTGTTTCCGCTGTAAAAGCAGCTCGCATTTTCTCTTCATTTACAGTATTCCTGTTGAGCAGCTGTCCGCAGACGGATACTATAAAGAAGGAAATGATCCCTACGACCAGACAGTAGATCCTGATCTGTTTTGAAGTATTATCTTTTTTTATCATTTGATTTTTTTTACCTTCTCCTGCTCGGTATAACGTTACGTCAGATGTATATTTTACCATCCTCATATTTTGTTTACAACAAAAAGAATCTTCCAAACGGCAGTGTTTTTGTCTGCTGCTGTTCAGAAGATTTCTTTTATTGGATCATTCTTTATTATCTGGCGGATTCAGGGTCAGATGACTGTTCAGGCAGATATCTGCTATCCGCATTATCTACTTTGCAGATTCGGTTAACATAATATCTCCGTCGCTACATTTCACACTTAAAGTCGGTGCGGAAGTGCCTACTTGGTTCTCATAAACAGAGAAGTCTTCCTCATTGCTGGATTTTCCACGGGAAAGATCTCCTGTATCTACATCCCCGTCTGTGGTTTTCAGATAAATGTTGGTTTTATCCACGCTGCTCTTTTTCATTTGGATGGAAACATCTCCGTTGGAGCTGGTGATTTCCATATCTCCGTTGAAACTGCTGTTGCCCATCTGAAGCTCACCATCATCAAGAGAAATCTGGCCGTCTGTAAGATCTGCTTTTTTTATGCTCACATCTCCGCTTTCGGATTTCAGCTGCATGTTATCCGTACACTGAAGCTCTTTTACATCCAGATCTCCGTCGCCAAGCTTTGCCTCAAATTTTTCAAACACGCCTTTGTCCAGCATCAGATCTCCATCGGAAAGTTGCGCTGTCATTTTTTCACATAAAAGCTGATCGGCAGTAAAATCTCCGTCCGAAAGCTGAATCTCAGCTTCCAGAAGCTGCGCTTTCTCCGGCACATAGAGAATCACTGTATTTACCGCATCTTCTTTCTGGGTCTGCTCTATATGTGTCCGAAAGACTCCCAGATCATATGTTATAAAATAACCTCCCGTTCCTCCTTCGGACTCCTTAAGTGTAAGTTCTCCGTCTTTATCCTCCCAGGTCAGGGGATCTTTCTTTCCGTTTTTCTCAAGTTTATATTCCATATAATAATGGTCATCATCCGAAGTCCGGATATCCAGGTCAAGATCCTCAAAATCTACATTCAGTTTTGTAAAATCATCGATCTGTTCTTTTTTCATAACTGCAAGGTTTTTATGAGCAGAAGAATTTCCTCCGGATACATACACATGATCTGAAGCATATGTGAAATCTTTTCCCCCGGCAAAATATCCTGCTGTAGAAAGAACGACTCCCGCCACACAGAGCGCTGTGCCTGTCATCAATGCTGTTTTTGCGATCTTATTCATTTCTTTGCACCTTCTTTCTTACAAATCGGTTTACCAGACGTCCGATTCCTGTTGCACACCATTTACAGATATATATGGTAAGCACACCGACCAGGATTCCGGCTCCTGCCATAAGAAATCCGCCGCCAACCATCATGCAGGCTGCTGCCACAGATTTCAGGATCAGTGTGGCTCCAAAACCGGCTACCATGATTCCTCCGGCTATGGTTGCGATGCTGGCCACACCCAGGGAAAAAATCACGGCTGCGATCACAACTACTACGGCAAACAATACTGCCAGCACACTGAACATAAGTGCCAGACTTACCGGTGACGCACAGAGGACAAGAATTGCAAGGAGGATGATCTTACCCGGAGAACGTTTCTTCTTTGTAGAATCACTGGTTGAAGCAGCTGCATTTTGTCCTGCTGCACTCCGTCGGTTGCCGGAACCTTCTGCCGGCAGTTCCGTCTCTTTTTCTCCGGTACTGTCTTTCCCGTCTCCCACACTCTCCTGCAGAAGATTCAGAAGCAGTTCCCTGGCTGCTTCCTTCGGCTCGCCAAGTTCCTCCATTACCTGCTGCTCATTCTCCGGACCTGCCTCATCGAAATATTCCGAAAAATATTCAATGGCATTCTCATAATCTTCTTTCGGAAGCCGCTTCAGATATTTCCTGAGCTGCTCCATATACTCTTTCCTCGTCATTTTCGAAGTCTCCCTTCCACAATATCATCTATGGTATCGCGGTATTCTCTCCACTCTTTCCTCAGATATTCCAGATGACTGCGTCCTTCCTCTGTGATGGAATAATACTTGCGCTTCCTTCCCTGGAACTCCTCGGAATAAGTTGTCAGATATCCGCCTGTCTCCAGCTTCCTCAAAATAGGATACAGAGTTGATTCCTTAATCGATGCTACCATCTTCACAGTCTGACTAATCTCATATCCGTAGGAATCCTGCTGTTCCACAACAGAGAGGATCAGGCATTCCGTCAGCACAGCTGACACCGGATAGTAATACATACGCTCACCCCTTTATGTAATTATTTTATATATAAAATTTTTATATATAATTATTTTACATATATAGTATCATACTTTTCTCTTTTGTCAAGGAGAATTTCGCAATTGCTTTTTCCGAAGTCCTTCTTTATAATGTTTTACAAATACAAACTATTTCCCAAGAAAGGACATGATCTTATGGAAAAAAAGCCCCATCTGATGGCGATCGTCCTGTTTCTGACGGGTCTTATCTGTATTGGACTGCTTTTTGGCTTAAGTTACAAAACCTATCAGAAAATTGATGCCGCAGACCAGAAAATGACTTCCGTCATCGAACCGGTCAAAACGAAGCAGAAAGCCATGAAAGAAGATATTGACCTTTATACAGCCAAGATCGAAAAGAAACAGGCAGCCGACAAATATCTGCAGCAACGCTCCCAGACTGAACAGGCAGTAAAGAACAACACCGGCGAACACGAACGCGCACCGGAATCCGAAAACAGCCAGAAAAGTTCCAAACCTTCTGTTTTCAGTGAAGCCGGTGGTGAGGGATTCTCTGACGGAGGCAGCGATACCACTGCTTCTGCTGCAAATGGTCACATCGTAGGAATTGATCCCGGACATCAGGGTGAAAACGTGGATATGAGCGCCACAGAGCCCAACGGACCTGGTTCCTCCACCATGAAAGCAAAAGCTTCTACCGGAACCAGTGGTTCTTTCAGCGGCCTTCCGGAATATCAGCTGAATCTGAATGTCTCTCTTCTTCTGAAAGATATCCTGGAGCAACATGGCTATCAGGTTGTAATGACAAGAACTGACAATGATACTGCGATCAGCAACAAGGAACGTGCGGAGCTGGTAGCATCCCAGGGTGCAGAAATCTGTGTACGTGTCCATGCAAACGGCGATGATTCTTCTTCTGTTTCCGGCGCACTGACCATGTGCCCATCACAGCAGAATCCTTATGTTTCCAGTCTCTATGACAGTTCCAACCGTCTTTCCCAGTGCATCATTGATTCCTACTGTGCAGCTACCGGTTTTCAGAACCGCGGTATTATCTATACAGATACCATGACAGGAATCAACTGGAGTACCATACCGGTTACTATTGTGGAAATGGGATTTATGACCAATCAGAATGATGATCTGAAGATGGCAGATTCTTCCTTCCAGCAGACAATGGCCGAAGGGATCGCCAATGGAATTGATGCTTATTTTCAGCAGTAAAAGGAGTATTTCTTATGAAAAAAAATGTATTTTTATATGTTGTGATCGCAGTGCTTGCCGTTGCCCTGGTGGGTTTGGGTGCACTGAATGTCCGTTCACTGAACAAGCTTGAATCTCTTCAGTCCAAGGTTTCCGACCTTCAGAAAAATGTTCAGGAAGTTTCTGATTCTGCTGCTGAGCTGAGCAGCAAGGCAGATCAGCTGGATGCTCTTTATGCGGATGATCCTACCGTTGAAAGTGCAGCAGCTGCCGCTTCCCCGGATTCTCAGGATTCCAGCTCTCAGGAGCAGAATTCTGATTCTTCCACAGATTCTTCCACAGATTCTTCCGCAAGCCAGGAAAGCGCAGCAGCTTCACAGGAAGAGGGCACTCTGTCTCCTTCCAGTGGAAGCAGCACTTTTACCGATAATTCCGACTCCAGCATGGACAACGTACTGAGTCAGGTACAGTCACTTCTTCCGACTGATAACGGTACCTGGTCCGTATATGTATGTAATCTTGCAAAAAATACCGAAGGTGCCATCAATGATCAGAAGATGCAGGCTGCCAGTCTGATCAAGCTGTATATCATGGGTGCTGTATATGAAGATTATGACAGTCTTTCCACAACTTACGGAAAAGAAACCCTGGATAACAACCTGAATTCCATGATCACAGTCAGTGATAATGACGCGGCAAACAAGCTTGTCAACTGTCTCGGAGGCGGTGATGACGCAGCCGGAATGGCGCGTGTCAATAAATTCTGCCAGGATCATGGATACACCAACACTTCCATGGGACGTCTCCTTCTTGCAGATAATTCCAATGGAGATAATTACACCTCTGTAAAAGATTGCGGAAAATTCCTGAAGACCATCTATCAGATGGACAAGGGCAGCGCGGCAGAAGATACTCTTGCAGGTGCGGAATACATGTACCACCTCCTGAAAATGCAGACAAGAACCAACAAAATCCCCGCTCAGCTTCCAGAAGGTGTAAAAGTCGCCAACAAGACCGGAGAGCTTGACACTGTGGAGAATGATGCCGGTATCATCTACGATACTGCAAAGGGAATCGACCTTGTGATCTGCTTCATGTCACAGGATCTTAACGATACCGCCGCGGCACAGAATACCATTGCTCAGGACAGCCGTGCGATCTACGGATATTACAACGAATAATAAAAAGAAAATATCTTCATTTTTTACCGGGAAGGAAAACATCATGAACCAGACGAAAGAGAAAAAACAAGACACTTATTCTGGCCTGCACTGCTGCTCCTGCTTATTCTGCTGGTGCCAGGCCACGTGGTCTGTGTGCAGGCAGCATCTGACCAGACTACTGTTGAGCTGAAACTCAGCCAGGGTACACGCCGCTATGATTATGCTTATCAGGTCCTTGATCTGGTAAACCAGGAACGTGCCAAAAAGAACCTGTCCCCTGTTACTATGGATAAGAACCTTCTGGAATGCGCTATGACCAGAGCAGAAGAACTGACTGTTTACGCCAGTCACAACCGCCCCAATGGTTCCAGCTGTTTTTCCGCTTTTCCTTACTTTGCGGATCCAAGCGAAAACCTTGCCATCAACCAGTCTACTCCTGAGGAAGTTATGGAGACCTGGGTCAAATCTTCCGGACATTATGCCAACATCATAAATTCCAGCAATGTTTCTGCCGGAATCGGCTGCTACTCACAGAACGGGCATCTCTACTGGATCCAGTGTTTTACTTCTCACAAAGCAGAAACCTGTACACAGCCTGCCAACCAGAATGTCTCTCCTGTTATTTCCGCACTTCCAGATCTGGTGGATTTCCACTTCGATGCATCTTCTCCTGTACTTAAGTTTCATGACCGTACACTGGCTGAAGGAAAAGATTATGCCATTTCCTTCTCCAACAATCAGAACAGTGGTCTGGGAAGCTTTACGATCACAGGCCTTGGTTTTTATTCAGGAACTCTGACCAATAATTTCTTTATCCGACAGGTCAGTCTCTCTCAGGCAAATATTGCTTTTTCCCAGTCCTCCTATCTGTATACCGGAACAGCACTGACTCCGAAACCAGCGGTTACCTGGAATGGTATGACCCTGACAGAAAATGTAGATTATACGCTCTCCTGGCATGATAATGAACGTCAGGGCAATGCTTATGTTACCGTTTCCGGTATGGGAAATTTCACCGGTGTAAGAAATAAATATTTCTATATCGACCTTACACCGATAACAGAAGCTGAAATCGGTGATATTCCGGATTATGAGTATGCCCCGGGCAAAGAATTCAAACCGGAACCAACCGTCACACTGAACGGTGTTACTTTAAAGAAAGATGTTGATTATACTCTTTCTTATTCCAATAACACCATGGCAAGTTCCAGAACTAACAGGCCCCGTGTCAATATAACAGGTATTGGTATCTACAGAAGCGGATTTTCCAAATACTTCACGATCAATCCGCTGAAACTCTCCGGTGAAACCATTCAGCTTCCAAATACAAACTACGGAAACGAAAGTGTAACCACTTATCTGCGAAACAATCTGATCATCACTTATAATGGCACAAAGCTGACTTCTGATGATTTTACCATTACCTCTGTTCGCTGTTCCGCAAGCAATGAGATCCTTGATTTTTCACTTTCCTACAAACAGAATTATTCCGGAACGAGACAGATGACGTCTGTAAAACTCTGTAATTTTTCAAATATTCCGGAACAGATTTTCAAAGGAGCTGCGGTAACTCCGAAGCCAGTTGTAAAATACGGTTCTTCCACACTTCAGGAAGGTACAGATTATATCCTTTCCTGGGCGGATAATACAAAAACCGGTAGAGCAAAATAACAGCACATACATAACCAAATAACTGCTCCGCAGTTGGTTAAAAAAAGGATGATGCACCAGACACGCATCATCCTTTTTTATTCTTCTTTTCAGTTCTTCTCTTCCCCTTCTTCATAGGATTTCTCCCAGATCTCGGAAAAAACTGCCAACGGACAGTCTGTCAGCAGACACATGAGGATGAAACACTCATATGGATTTACTATGTAGATCTCACCCATGCCGCATCGTGCCAGGATTTCCTGGATCTCATCCAGAAAATGGCGGTATCTTGTATATGGATCATCATCTGCCATCTCCTGAGAGATCACAAAAAATTCCAGCGTGATCAGATCAAATCGTTCTACCGGAAACTTATGGTTCAGAATGTTATTGATCCTCTGGCGGCTGAACCGCTTCTGGCTGAAATGTTTTGCCAGAATAGAAGCGGACATTTTTTTCAGATTTCCCATCTTGTTGATAGGGATACCGCTGCAGATGACCTTCTCCAGATCTGAAGCGCTGATATTCTCAGGCTTCCAGATCTTTTTGCCACCGTTTTCCTCTTCATCCTGCTGGTACATGGCTGCAATGATCTTACGGGCACGTTCCAGAAGGATCATAAATTCCTGAAAAGCCTGACTCTTTTCCGATTTCGGATCGTCGCATCTGCCTTTCAGAAATGCCAGATATTCCAGAAGTTTCTCTTCACTGTCCAGACAGAGACCTGTTCCGTATACAACCTCACCGGTCTTTTTTTCCGTGGGTGTCAGTTCTTTATAGATTTTTTTATATTCTTCTGCCTTATAATAGCCAAGATGGTTATGATAGCAATACCAGTAAATTACTTCCTCCGGATTATGAAAATCAAAATCCTGTTCCCGAAGCACCCTGGTCAGAAAATCCGATACATCCTCCGTACTCATGCGGAGCCCGAACCCAAGAAGAAAAACAGTCTCACGTTTCACAGAAGCCTGGGTCAGCCAGTTGTTCACCAGAGAACTCAGCTTGGCAGAAGTCGGGGACATGGATTTCGGTGTGTAAGTCTCTTTAAAAGATTCCACCACAATATCCCTGTAAACCTCCTGGGGTACCTGGGAAAAAGGTTCTTCCAATTCTGCACGCTCATAAACATATCTTTTCAGATAATCGCCAAAAGAAACCAGTTCCATTTCTTTATAAAGATAATGAAAAATAACATCTGCATCCTCATCCTCAAAGGAATCCAGACTGACAACCTGGCGGAACTTCTGTGCCGCCTTTCTGGTAAATTCAAAATCCTTCACAGAATCGAAGGCAACTGTCTGTTCAAAATCAAGATCCTGCATTCGATTTCTCATCGCAAATTCTCCTTATCCCTTATATTCCTCACCGGCAGACTGAGCCGGTTGGAAGCAATGCCGCTCTTTATTACCGGCAGAGTTTCTACCGCCCGGTGCTGTGCCGTTCTGCCCATCGTTTGAGAGGATTTTTTTCTTCATAGCCGTTGATCTGGGCAAGGATCATCGTTACATTATCTCTTCCACCTCTGGACAGCGCCATTTCAAGAAGCTCTTCTACTTTTTCTTCCGCGGTACCGGTTTTGCTCAGGATTTCCTGTATTTCTTCATCTGACAGCATATCCGTTACGCCATCTGAACAAATCAGATAACTGCTTCCCGTCTGATAGCCGATCTCCACAATGGATGGTTCCAGAGCCATGTTTTCCTCCTGAAAACCCAGGTACTGTGTCAAAGGAGCTTTTCCAAGCATTTTTCCACTGATCACATGATCCGTAGATATCTGCTGCAGTTTTCCCTGAAAATGGCGGTAAATACGACTGTCCCCAAGATTACAGGCATAGATCGCTTTTTCACTGAAAGACAAAAGTGCCATCGTAGTTCCCATGCTGCTGATACGATTTTCCCTGCTGTATCTGCATACTGCTTCATTCATATTTGCACAGGCTCCTGTGAGAAAAACCACCGGCTCTTTTTTGAGGCTTTTTTTATTTTCTTCATAAAAACCACCCAGTGCTTCCACGGCTGCAGAGGCTGCCATCTCACCACAGCTTTCCCCTCCCATGCCATCAAAAACTGCCAGTACGGGAAGCTGCCAATGCTGCGTATGACCTGCCAGGATTCCGTCAACTCCCTGGTTGTGCACTGGCAGCCGCACTCCGCAGCACCAGAAATTATCCTCATTATTCGTCCTCACCTTTCCGGTGTGACATGTATATGCATAATCAATCTGATAGGCCATTCTTTTTCCTTTCGTAAAAACCCCTTCGACATTATTGCTGAAGCTCCATTACAGAATTACTCCAGTATTTGTCTCCCAGTTCTACATATTTGTCGTTATCACTCTCTTTATCATGAACCTTACCATCTGCATCGATCCATCGGATCAGAAGGCCGTCCTGATAATAAAAATACTGTTTTTCATCTCCGTCCCATACATAAGTATAAAACATCTGCTCGCCCCAGTAAAAATATTCCTCATAAACGCCATCTGCGGAACTGCCGGGATATACAAGTACTTTGGCGATCTCTCCTGATCCGTTATAAAAGCGCAGGCGATCCCCCTCTGTGCCTTCACGTCTATAACTGTCCAGAGCATTTTCTATGGTTGTCGCATGGTCACGTATCGTTTCCATTGCCTGTGCGAAGCTTTTATCTACATCGTCTGCAGTGCCGAAATTTCCTTTGTTCAGAGCATCAGAATCATCGGAATCTGTATACGAAGGTTCCCCGTTGTCCGAAGGTTTCCGTATCGTTCGTACCGCAATGATCCCGCCGATCAGCACAACAATGATCCCGACTGCTATGAGCATTCTGAAAATGCCTTTCCGCCTCTTTCCGTCATCGGTATTTCCACCATTCTCTGACACGGATCCTTCCCACTCCTGGAGATTCTGGTCACGGTCGTCTTCCAGATCTGTGATAGAAGTAACTCTGGGCTTTACAGCTCCGGTTTTTCTTATACCGGGTTCTGGCTGACGGGAAAATCCTGACTGATAACCGGACAGACTATCTCTTTCGGATACTGTTTTTCCGGATGCAGATTTTTGAGGATTCTGTATTGTACTCTGAGCCTTTGGCCTATTCCGGGCTGCATTTTTTGCTATTTCTCCGGCTGTCGGTTTCTCCGGCTGTACAGATACCGGCGCAGGATTTCTACGTGCCTGACGGATTGCCTCCGTATTCAGTTGACTTGTTCTTGCCAGCTGTCTGGCTGCACCCTCCTGGAGAAACTTCGGCATGGACTCCGGAACAGGTCTTTCCTCCACTGGTTTCGGTTTCTCATGAACTCCCTGTTCTCTGTTTGCCGTTCCATACCGGATTTCTTCCAGTGCTTCCCGAAACTTATCAGGAGTCTGATATCGTTCTTTTGCATCATAAGCACAGGCTTTTAAGATAACGGAGCCGAAAGCCTCTCCCGCATCCACAGGTGCAGGCGGTGTTTCGCCTGACATCCTCCTCGTGAGCGCGTTTTCCTTATCTCTGTATGTGATCAGCTGTTTTTCAAGATTCAGAAACGGAAGCCTGTTATGATTCATCAGTTTATATAACACCAGGCCAAGTGCATAAATGTCCACTCTGCTGTCGTACTGTTCTCCCCTGTACATCTCCGGCGCCATATAGGAATAAGTTCCCTTTTTGGAAAGGGTACTCATGGTTTTTTCCAGTTCTCTGGCGATTCCAAAGTCTCCCAGCTTGAAATCCCCGAATCTGGATACAAAAATATTCTCAGGTTTGATGTCCCTGTGGATAATGTGAAGCTGCCCGCAGTATTCCAGTGATTTACAAAGGTCTATGCCAAGCTTCATCACTTCTTTTTCTGTGAGATTTTTTCCCGCATAATATTCCATGAAGCTTGTGAGATATTCCATGCGGATAAAAATATCCCATCCGATCTCGTCCAGATATTCCATTACCTTGTAATCTTCTACAGATACAATATGGGAATTTCCCCGGAAATACTCCATGGTGCTTACTTCCTGAATGCACTCCTCCACCAGATTTTCGAAATAACCGCGGACGGATCTTTCATCGCCGGATTCTGAGCGCACACTGTCCAGTTCCCCTTTACTGGCGGGGATTGTGATTATCTTAATTGCCGAGTAAAAAGAACGTCCCTTCTCTGTTCTCTGAGCTTTATACACTCTTCCAAAAGAACCTTCCCCGATCTTACTTATGATCTTCCATTCCGGCCACGGGGAAATTGGCAGTTCCTTGTCCATCGCAATCCCTCCTCTCTCAGAAAATCCCTGCTTATAAACAGAAATCTCCCTCCGGATTTCCGGGGGGAGATTTATTTATATTAGCAAGGTATATTGACTTATTCTTCTACCGGTGCAGTTTCCTCTGCTGTCTCTTCAACAGCAGCGGTCTCTTCCTCCGGAGCAGTCTCAGTCTTCTCTTCCTCTACGGAAATTTCCTCTGTATCCTCAGGCTCCTCGGAAGCTGTTTTTACTTCCGGCATTCCTGTGTCAAGACTGATCTCACTGTAACGCTTCATACCTGTACCTGCAGGAATCAGCTTACCAATGATAACGTTCTCTTTCAGACCGATCAGCGGATCGACCTTACCTTTGATAGCAGCCTCTGTCAGGACTTTTGTTGTCTCCTGGAAGGATGCTGCTGACAGGAAGGAGTTTGTAGCAAGGGATGCCTTGGTAATACCAAGCATAACCTGTTTGCCCTCTGCCGGCTGTTTGCCCTCTGCCTCAAGTTTCTCGTTAACTTCCTCAACATCAAGGACATCAACAAGTGTTCCTGGCAGGAACTCTGTATCTCCGTTATCCTCGATACGGATCTTCTTCAGCATCTGATGAACGATAACCTCGATATGCTTATCGTTGATCTCAACACCCTGCAGACGATATACACGCTGAACCTCGCGGATCATGTAATCCTGAACTGCACGAACACCCTTAATTCTCAGGATATCATGCGGATTTACACTACCTTCTGTCAGCTCATCGCCGGCCTCAAGAACCTGTCCGTCAAGGACTTTGATACGGGAACCGTATGGGATCAGGTAAGTCTTGGAATCACCTGTCTCCGGATCATTTACGATGATCTCACGTTTCTTCTTAGTGTCGTTGATTGTGGCAACACCTGGGATCTCTGTGATGATCGCAAGACCCTTCGGCTTTCTTGCCTCAAAAAGCTCCTCGACACGAGGAAGACCCTGTGTGATATCTCCACCGGCAACACCACCGGTATGGAACGTACGCATGGTCAGCTGTGTACCTGGCTCACCGATAGACTGTGCTGCGATGATACCAACGGACTCACCAACCTGTACCGGCTCACCGGTAGCCATGTTCGCACCATAACATTTCGCGCAGACACCAACCTTGCACTTACAGGAAAGGATGGTACGGATCTTCAGTTTGTCGATCGGTCCGCCTGTTGTGTTGCTTACGCCCTCTTTCATAATACGGGCAGCACGCTTCGGTGTGATCATGTGGTTCGCCTTAACAAGGATTTCTCCGTCTTTATTCTTAACTGTCTCACAGGAGAATCTTCCTGTGATACGCTCCTGAAGGCTCTCAATCTCTTCTTTTCCGTCCATGAATCCACGAACTTCCATTCCGGAGATCTCTGCTCTGTTCTCACAGCAGTCAGCCTCACGAACGATAAGATCCTGGGATACATCAACAAGACGTCTTGTCAGGTATCCGGAATCGGCTGTACGAAGAGCGGTATCGGAAAGTCCCTTACGAGCACCATGCGCAGACATGAAGTACTCCAGTACGTCAAGACCTTCACGGAAGTTAGACTTGATCGGAAGCTCGATAGTATGACCGGTTGTATCAGCCATCAGTCCTCGCATTCCGGCAAGCTGTTTGATCTGCTTATCGGAACCACGGGCTCCGGAGTCAGCCATCATGAAGATATTGTTGTACTTATCAAGACCTGTCAGAAGGGCTTTTGTAAGCTCATCATCGGTCTTCTTCCAGGTATCAACAACCTCTTTATAACGCTCTTCCTCAGTGATAAGACCACGTTTGTAGTTCTTTGTAATACGGTCAACAGTATCCTGAGCCTGCTTGATCATCTCCGGCTTCTGCGGCGGCACGGTCATATCGGAAATAGATACGGTCATGGCTGCACGTGTGGAGTATTTGTAACCCATAGCTTTAACAGAGTCAAGTACCTCGGCTGTCTTTGTTGCTCCGTGTGTATTGATAACTTTTTCAAGGATCTGCTTCAGCTGTTTCTTACCTACAAGGAAGTCAACCTCAAGAAGCAGTTCGTTTCCAGGTACGCTTCTGTCTACGAATCCAAGATCCTGCGGAAGGATCTCGTTGAACAGGAAACGTCCCAGTGTAGAGTGAACATTGCCGCTTAAAACAGTTCCGTCCGGCATTGTCTTATGGCAGCGTACAATGATCTTGGTCTGAAGTGTGATGACCTTGTTCTCGTATGCGAGGATTGCCTCGTTGATACTCTTGAAAAACTTGCCCTCACCCTTGTTTCCAGGTCTCTCCTGAGTCAGATAGTAGATACCAAGGACCATATCCTGTGAAGGAACAGCTACAGGACCACCATCAGACGGTTTCAGAAGGTTGTTCGGTGATAACAGAAGGAAACGGCACTCTGCCTGTGCTTCCTGGGAAAGCGGAAGATGTACGGCCATCTGGTCACCATCGAAGTCTGCGTTGAACGCTGTACAAACAAGTGGATGAAGCTTGATTGCCTTACCTTCTACAAGGATCGGCTCGAACGCCTGGATACCCAGACGATGCAGTGTAGGTGCACGGTTAAGCATAACCGGATGCTCTTTAATGACGTCCTCAAGGACATCCCATACTGCAGGCTCAAGTTTCTCTACCATCTTCTTGGCATTTTTGATATTGTGAGATGTTCCGTTAGCAACAAGCTCTTTCATAACGAAAGGTTTGAACAGCTCGATGGCCATCTCTTTCGGAAGACCACACTGATAGATCTTCAGCTCCGGTCCTACAACGATTACAGAACGTCCGGAGTAGTCAACTCGTTTACCCAGAAGGTTCTGACGGAAACGTCCGGATTTACCTTTCAGCATGTCGGAAAGGGATTTCAGGGCTCTGTTTCCAGGTCCTGTTACAGGACGTCCACGGCGTCCGTTATCGATCAGGGCATCTACAGCCTCCTGCAGCATACGCTTCTCGTTGCGGACAATGATATCCGGAGCGCCAAGCTCCAGAAGTCTTTTCAGACGGTTATTTCTGTTGATGATTCTTCTGTAAAGATCATTCAGGTCAGATGTTGCAAAACGTCCTCCATCCAGCTGTACCATAGGACGAAGATCCGGTGGGATAACCGGGATCACAGTCATGATCATCCACTCAGGACGGTTGCCGGACTCACGGAAGGACTCTACAACCTCAAGACGTTTAATGATTCTTGCACGTTTCTGGCCTGTTGCATCAACAAGCTCTGCTTTCAGCTCTGCGGAATCTTTCTCAAGATCAATAGCTTTCAAGAGCTCCATGATGGACTCAGCACCCATACCTACGCGGAAGCCTTCGCCGTAAGACTCTCTTGCTTCCTGGTACTCACGCTCGGTGAGTACCTGTTTGTACATAAGGCCTGAATCAGCAGGATCCAGAACGATATAGTTTGCAAAGTAAAGCACTTTCTCCAGTGTTCTTGGAGAAATATCAAGGATCAGACCCATACGGGACGGAATTCCTTTGAAATACCAGATATGAGATACAGGAGCTGCAAGCTCAATGTGTCCCATACGTTCTCTACGAACGGCAGATTTGGTTACTTCAACACCACACCTGTCGCAGACAACGCCTTTATAGCGAATTTTTTTATACTTTCCACAGTGACACTCCCAGTCCTTGCTCGGTCCGAAAATTCTTTCGCAGAAAAGACCGTCCTTCTCAGGCTTCAAGGTTCTGTAGTTGATTGTTTCAGGTTTTAAAACCTCACCGTGTGACCACTCTCTGATCTTCTCAGGGGACGCCAGTCCGATCTTGATGGCATCGAAAGTCATTGGCTGATATGTTTCATTGGCGTTCGTTGTTTCTGCCATGTATTCTTTCCCCTTTCTTATTCCTCATCATCAAAGGACTCTTCAAACTCGATCATGTCCTCGTCTTCTTCAATGTCTTCATCTTCTTCTACATTGACAAGTTCTTCTCCGCTGAACTCCTGCTTGGTATAGCCGTGTTTACCGAAGGACTCCTCATCTCTGCGTCCTCTGGAATCTCCCTCGATGACGTGACGAAGATCAGTATCTCCGTAATCAGAAGTCTCCATGATGTGAACTTCCTCTCCGTCCTCGCTGAGTACACGTACATCCAGACCAAGAGACTGAAGCTCTTTAAGAAGTACCTTAAAGGACTCAGGAATACCTGGCTCAGGAATGTTATCGCCTTTGATGATCGCTTCATAGGTCTTAACACGTCCGATCACATCATCAGACTTCACTGTCAGGATCTCCTGCAGTGTGTAGGAAGCACCATATGCCTCCAGTGCCCAAACCTCCATCTCTCCGAAACGCTGTCCACCGAACTGAGCTTTACCACCCAGAGGCTGCTGTGTTACCAGGGAGTATGGACCTGTGGAACGTGCATGGATCTTATCATCTACCAGATGATGCAGTTTCAGGTAGTGCATGTGACCGATAGTTACAGGGCTGTCGAAGTACTCTCCTGTACGTCCGTCACGAAGTCTTACCTTACCATCTCTGGAAATAGGAACGCCCTTCCAGAGTGCTCTGTGAGCTTTGTTCTCATCAAGGTACTGCATAACATCCGGTGCAAGGATATCTTTATATTTCTCACGGAATTCCTCAAAGTCTTCCGTATTAACGTAATCGTTGGCAAGCTCCAGAGTATCCTGGATATCAACCTCGTTGGCGCCATCGAATACTGGTGTTGCAATGTTGAAGCCAAGTGCTTTGGCAGCAAGGCTTAAGTGGATCTCCAGTACCTGTCCGATGTTCATTCGGGAAGGTACACCCAGAGGGTTCAGCACGATATCGAGCGGACGTCCGTTCGGAAGGAATGGCATATCCTCAACTGGAAGTACACGGGAAACGACACCCTTGTTACCATGACGACCAGCCATCTTATCACCAACGGAGATCTTTCTCTTCTGTGCAATATAAATACGTACTGCCTGATTTACTCCAGGGCTCAGCTCGTCGCCGTTCTCTCTTGTAAATACCTTGGCATCTACGATAATACCATATTCACCGTGCGGTACTTTAAGGGAAGTATCACGTACCTCTCTTGCCTTCTCACCGAAGATGGCACGAAGGAGACGCTCCTCAGCAGTAAGCTCTGTCTCTCCCTTAGGAGTAACCTTACCAACAAGGATATCACCGGCACGTACCTCAGCACCGATACGGATGATACCACGCTCATCCAGATCTTTCAGAGCATCATCGCCGACACCCGGAACATCACGTGTGATCTCTTCCGGTCCCAGCTTGGTATCACGGGATTCTGCCTCATATTCCTCGATATGGACAGATGTATAAACATCATTCTGTACCAGTCTCTCGCTAAGCAGAACGGCATCCTCGTAGTTATAACCTTCCCAGGTCATAAATCCGATCAGCGGGTTCTTACCAAGTGCAAGCTCACCATTGGATGTAGACGGACCATCAGCGATAACCTGTCCTGCCTCAACGTGCTCACCCTGGAACACGATCGGTCTCTGGTTGTAGCAGTTGCTCTGGTTGCTTCGCATAAATTTGGTCAGATGATAATCATCTTTTGTTCCGTCATCGTTCTTGATGGTGATATCTGTAGATGTAGAACGAAGTACGGTACCTGCTTTTCTTGCAACAACACATACACCGGAGTCAACGGCTGTCTTGGTCTCCATACCTGTACCAACAACCGGAGCCTCTGTTGTAAGAAGCGGAACGGCCTGACGCTGCATGTTTGATCCCATCAGCGCACGGTTCGCATCATCGTTCTGCAGGAACGGAATCAGGGCTGTAGCAACGGAGAATACCATTCGCGGAGATACGTCCATGTAATCAAACATGTGCTGCTCGTACTCCTGTGTCTCCTCACGGTAACGACCGGAGACATTCTTATGAAGGAAATGTCCCTCTTCGTCCAGAGGCTCATTCGCCTGTGCTACATGGTAATTATCTTCCTCATCCGCTGTCATGTATACAACCTCATCGGTTACACGCGGGTTGGAAGGATCTGTTTTGTCGATCTTTCTGTACGGTGCCTCTACGAAACCGTACTGATTGATTCTTGCATAGGATGCAAGGGAGTTGATAAGACCGATGTTCGGTCCCTCAGGAGTCTCGATCGGGCACATTCTTCCGTAATGGGAGTAATGTACGTCTCGAACCTCGAATCCGGCTCTGTCTCGTGACAGACCGCCAGGTCCCAGTGCGGAAAGTCTTCTCTTATGAGTCAGCTCTCCAAGCGGGTTGTTCTGGTCCATGAACTGTGACAGCTGGGAAGATCCGAAGAATTCTTTCACTGCTGCAGTTACCGGTTTGATATTGATCAGGGACTGCGGAGAAATGCTCTCTGTGTCCTGTGTTGTCATTCTCTCACGTACCACACGCTCAAGTCTGGAAAGACCGATGCGGTACTGGTTCTGAAGCAGCTCACCGACAGCACGGATACGACGGTTACCCAGGTGGTCGATATCATCATCGTTACCAAGGCCATACTCCAGATGCATATTGTAGTTGATGGACGCAAGGATATCTTCCTTGGTGATGTGTTTCGGGATCAGGTCGTGGATATCACGTTTGATCGCCTCACATCTGTCCTCAAATGTGTCATTTTCTTCCAGAATTTTTTCGAGTACCGGGTAGTATACTAATTCTGTAACACCCAGGGACTTCGGATCCTCAAGCTCCGGCAGATAGTGACGGATGTCAACCATAAGGCTGGAAAGGACTTTGATCTCTCTCTCCTCACCCTGGATCCACACATACGGAACTGCGGAATTCTGTAAAGTATCAGCAAGCTCTTTTGTAACAAGTGTCTCAGCCTCTGCAAGGATCTCACCTGTTGTTGTATCTACAACATCCTGGGAGAGCTTGTGGCCTACGATACGTTTGTTGAAATGAAGCTTCTTATTAAATTTATAACGTCCGACTTTGGCAAGGTCATATCTTCTCGGATCGAAGAACATTGCCATGATCAGGCTCTCTGCGCTCTCTACTGCAAGCGGCTCGCCCGGACGGATCTTCTTATACAGCTCAAGGAGACCTTCCTGATAGTTTGTGGAAGTATCCTTGGTAAAGCTGGCAAGGATCTTTGGCTCTTCACCAAACAGATCAATGATCTCAGCATTGGTTCCAATGCCCAGTGCACGGATCAGAACAGTGATCGGAACCTTTCTTGTTCTGTCTACACGTACATAAAATACATCATTTGAATCTGTCTCGTACTCCAGCCATGCACCTCTGTTCGGAATTACAGTACTGGAAAACAGTCTCTTACCAAGTTTATCATGAGCGATTGCGTAGTAGATTCCAGGGGAACGTACTAACTGGCTGACAATAACACGCTCAGCACCATTGATAACAAAGGTACCTGTAGCAGTCATCAGCGGTAAATCTCCCATGAAAATCTCGTGTTCGTTGATCTCTTCTGTTTCCTTATTGATCAGCCTTACTCGAACCTTCAAAGGTGCGGCATAAGTCACGTCACGTTCTTTACACTGCTCGATGGAATATTTCGCATCTTTTTCATCATATGTGAAATCGATGAATTCCAGACTGAGCTTTCCGCCGTAATCTGCGATCGGAGAAATATCATCGAATACTTCTTTTAAACCTTCGTCAAGAAACCACTGGTAGGAATCTTTCTGAACTTCGATCAGGTTTGGCATTTCCAGGACTTCTTTTTGTCTCTGGTAGCTCATACGCATGCTTTTTCCAGTTTTTACAGAACGAATTCTGTTTTTTTCCATTGACGTTTCACCCCTGTTTTTTTATTATTTATTACAACATGATCCCGCCTGACCTTTAGGCAGGCATATCTAGCCATAATATAGCATCCTCCACTTTAACATAAGAAAAAAAGCGTGTCAAGCACTTTTTTTGATTTTTTTACATTTTTCAAAAAAAAGATTCTGTTCCTTCTATACATACGATGTATGGATATCCGGAACAGAATCTTTTTTTATCACACATACTTACTTCACAATAGTATTTACTGTTACTGTATTTCCGTATTTATCTTTTGAGACAAGCTTCAGAGCAGTATTCTTTTTTTGCTTCTTTATTTTAATAACGTACTGTTTCTTTTTGTTTACGGATGATACACCCAGCTTTGTCTGTTTTCCGGAACGCCGCGCATAGGCAATAACTGTCTGGCTACCTGATGCAGTTCCGCTTATAGCTGTACTTCTTGATGTAACAGCTCTGCATGAAGGACGGTTGATGCCGGTCCATCCTTTGCAGCTTTTTACATATACCGCCTGAACCTTTCCGTTTTCACAAAATGTATTCTTTTTCATGACCGGTATTACAGATGCATATGCATAAACACCATTCCCCCTATTTTTCTCCGCACGGTTTCCTGATACTTCGGATACTTTTGATTTCCAGAGCAAAATACCACTTTTTGCATTTGATGTCACACGATTGCTTTTTACCCTGACTCCGCCGGCCACATACTCAATTTTCACGCCATGATTTTTGTTGGATAAACAGATATTACCAAGAATATTATTGTTCTTTCCTGCATTTACACGTATTCCCGAGCCGGCCACTGATTTAACAGTATTCTTCTGTGCAGTGGATGAAGTATTTACAGATTGCAGATAAATTCCATCTCCGCCTGCTCCGGAAACAGTATTCTGCTCTACAAGATTTCTCTGTTCTGATCCTACTGCATAGACAGAACCAGAGAGATAAATTCCCGTATTTGCAGTTCCGGACACTGTATTCCTGCTGATAACGCTTCCTCTGGAATCCTGGGCATAAATCCCAAAATTGGAATATGAAGAAGTTTTTTTCATTGTTACCTGATTATCTGTTACGGTATCTGTGTCAGTAAGAGACATGCTGATTCCGTTTCCATATCCGCTGATCTGATTATCTTCTACAGTCACACCTTTCACCGGATATATCTTTTTAGGGAGCACAGCTCCATCTTTTTTCATATTATAGCCTGAAACTTTTATACCACTGCAGATCCATGCAATTCCACCAATGCTGGTAGTTCTGGCAAGACTGATGTAGTTTCCTGCCACACGAAGATTCCTATTTTTCAGCATGTCCGGCCCATCATCATAGCCTGGCGTCTGGTGTGTATTGCTGCTCACAGAAGAAATGTCCACTCCATTTCCCACATTTACCATGGTATTATTTTCTGCTGTAGAATCTTCATAATTCATAAACCTTATACAGCGTTTTTTTACATTATGGAAAGTATTATTCGTAACTGTGATCCTTTTATATGTTTTTCCGGACATCATACTGTGCGTTCCCAGCCCTGTAAAGACATCTTCGAACACATTTCCATCGATCACAAAATCTTCACAGGTCGTTCCATCATAAGGTCTGTACTGCGGAAAAACATTGCTCTCATCTGTACAGCAGTCGATCTGAATACATTCCTGTCCGCCTTCCACATAATTCTTATAATAGCCACTGAATGTACAGCCTGTGATCTTGGCATTTTTCACTCCGCCAAATTCCAGAAAATGAGATTTCAGATTATTAAGAAATGTAGCATTTTTAATCGTAACATTCGTAGCATGTCCAATGCAAAATCCCACAAATCCGCCTGGTGCATCCTTATTTTCCACACACTGATAATTGTAGTCCCAGGTTCCTCCATCGATCACAATGTTGCGATATCCATCATATCCGCCTTCTGAATCTTTGGTATTTCCAAGACGGAGGATCAGATGTTTGGTGGTAGACGTTTTTGTAATATTAGCGTCTCTTGCATATAAGTACATATTACTGTACATGCAAAGTGTACCTGTCAGTTCATAATTTCCCGGTGGAATTATGATCTTGCAGGGATTTTCATCTGTGGCCTGATCTTTCAGTTCAAGAAACAGTGTGTTCAAGGGTGCTGTGATATCCTGTCCTTCCTCAACTTCCAGAGTCACAGTCTGATAAGTTCCAAGTTCTCCATCTGAAGCATCTCCTGCGGAAAAATCCCCAGCAGCATTGGCATCATCTGTAAAATCAGCCTGTGCCTGACCTGCGCCTTCATCAGCTTTATTATTATCCGGCTCTGCGACGTTTTCTACATTACCGTTTTCCTGCTGAAGCTGAAGTTCTTCGGAACCGTTATCGCCGTTCTCCGTTCCTTCGGAAAAATCTGCCGGCAATTCTCCGCTGATACTGCCATCTGCTGTCTGAATATCCTCACTGCCAGCTTCCGTTGCTGCATTGTCAGAAATATTCTTATTTGTGTCAAAATCTCCATCTGTGCTTCCATCTGAAAATGTGTCTTCAGTTGAATTTTCCGATATTTCCTCATCCCCCGGTGCCTCTGATACATCCACTGCTTCTACAGCACCTGACTCTATTTTTGTCCAGGATGCCTGTGATGCAGGAACCACACTGCCATCGTTATCCAGCACAAGCGGATCCAGATCCTGTTCTGGCATATTTTCCTCTTCTTCAAGCTCCTCCTGCTGCTGCATTGCAGCTTCCTGAGCCCGAAGTTCATCCAGAGGATTTTTCACGTTTACAGTTATATTTTTTACATTTTTTCCGACAGACACTGTCTTGGCTGCCGTCGGAAAAGAAACTCCTGTGATTCCCAAAGCAGCAGCAAGGATACAGGCCATTATTTTTCGTTTCATATTCCATCCATCCTTTCCTGTCTCCTTTATTATCCTTTCTTTTTCTTCAAAAAGCAAGATTTACCCTGGATTTTTTCACTAAAAAAGGCTGCTGTGCCGCCGGTAAACCGGCAGCCACAACAGCCTTTAAAACTTCTGATCTGATCGGATTATTTAAGTGTAACCTTAGCTCCCTCAGCCTCAAGTTTAGTTTTGATGTCCTCAGCCTCAGCTTTGGATGCGCCCTCTTTAACAACCTTCGGAGCACCATCAACGATAGCTTTAGCCTCTTTAAGTCCAAGACCTGTAACCTCACGAACAACTTTGATAACTTTAACTTTGTTCGGGCCTACCTCTGTAAGCTCTACGTCAAACTCATCTTTCTCCTCAGCTGCCTCGCCTGCTGCACCTGCTGCTGCTACAACAACACCTGCTGCTGCGGAAACACCGAACTCTTCCTCACAAGCTTTTACAAGGTCATTTAACTCTAATACAGATAATTCTTTGATTGCTGCAATAAATTCTTCTGTTGTTAATTTTGCCATTTTAATTTCCCTCCATTTAAAAATTTTAATTAAATATCATGCGGCCATTATGCCGCCAATTGCACGTTGCTGTAATTACTCAGCAGCTGCTGCGTCAGCTCCGCCATTCTGCTCTGCGATCTGATTAAGCACACGAGCGAAGTTGGTGATCGGAGACTGGATGCTTCCAAGCAGTTTTCCAAGAAGTTCCTCTCTTGAAGGAATTGTGGACAGTGCCTGAATTCCGGCCTGATCATTGTAGTTACCCTCAACTACACCTGCGATCAGCTCCAGTGCCGGGAACTGTTTTGCATATTTAGCAAGAATTCTTGCCGGAGCAGTTGCGTCTGTCTCGGAGATAGCGATCGCATTTGTGCCATGTAAATGCTCACTGAGGCTCTCAAATGCTGTACCCTCGAATGCACGACGCATCATGGTATTTTTGTATACCTTGTACTGAACACCAGCTTCTCTTAACTCTTTACGAAGAATTGTATCCTGCTCAACAGTAAGACCGCTGTAGTTTACAAGTACAACAGACTGTGCGTCTTTAATGCTGTTAGAGATCTCTTCTACGATTGGTTGTTTCAGTTCTACTTTTGCCATGAAATGGTACACCTCCTTATAGATTTTGTATACCGCCGTCGCAATAAGTCAATCCGTTAAAAAAAGACCTTACTGCTTCGCAATAAGGCCTTGTGTAATCTTAACTCAGAATACTTGGACCTCGGTAGGCGTTTTGATCCTTATGCCTTACGGCACCTACTGTCTTCGGCAGCGTTCTTAGGTACAATACCATAACAGTGCCGGGTGTGTCAAGTATTTTTTAAGATTTTTTCAAAATTATTTAGTACCAAAAATACGGTCTCCGGCATCTCCAAGTCCCGGGCAGATGTAAGCGTTCTCATTGAGCTCTCTGTCAAGGGAACCACAGTAGATCTGTACATCCGGATGTGCCTCGTGAAGTCGTTTCAGTCCTTCCGGTGCTGCAATGATGCACATAAACTTGATATTCTTTCCGCCCTGTTTCTTAACAAAATCAATAGCAGCCTCGCCGGAACCGCCTGTTGCAAGCATCGGGTCAACGATTACTGCAATACGCTCATCAATGGATTCCGGAAGTTTGCAGTAGTACTCATGCGGCTCATGTGTCTCAGGATCTCTGTAAAGACCTACATGTCCCACTTTGGCAGATGGCACCAGTGTCAGGATACTGTTTACCATTCCAAGACCTGCACGGAGTACCGGGATAACAGCCAGCTTCTTACCGGCGATCATAGGTGTCCTGCATGTCTCGATCGGTGTCTCCACTTCCACTTCCTCTGTAGGAAGATCACGAAGTGCCTCGTATCCCATAAGGATGCCGATCTCCTCCACCAGTTTACGGAACTCATTTGTTCCTGTGTTCTTGTCACGGAGCATTGAAATTTTGTGTTTGATCAGCGGATGATCCATAATATAAACATTTTCCATTGTGATTTCCTCTCTTGTTCCGACGCAGCCGATACGCCTGCCACATCTGTGATTTTTTATCTTATTACATTATAATATATATAGTGTTTTTCCAAAAGGGGGAGTTTTACTTTTGAAGTTTTAATTCTCCGTCTCCGGCAGCAATAGCCTGATCGATCGCCCAGGCAACTCCAAATTCCTGGTTGGTCTTTGTTATATATTTTGCCACCTCTTTGATCCCGGGAACGGAATTTCCCATGGCTACCGTGGCGCCGAAATCCATAGACAGCATGGAATAATCATTAAAGCTGTCCCCAAGCACCATTACCTCATCCATTGTATATCCAAGAGATTCTATATATTCCTTCAACACAGGACCTTTCTGGGCTCTGACTTCCGTCACCTCCTGGTTCAGGATAAAGGAAGATGCCACCGCAAGCTCAGGATTCTGTCCAAGCTTCTCCCCGATCTCCTGAAGCATGTCCACATCTCCTGCAAAAATAAAGATCTTGTACACAGGCGTCTCACATTCTTCCAGAGAACGGATATCTGAGATTCCTCTGGTATTTCCGGCAATCTGCAGGAACTGAGCAGAGTTACGGATCTTTTCATCGCTGTCATTTTTGTCCATATGGAAAAGTCTTATCTGGCGGATAATACCCTCCTCGATCTCCTTCTTAGTTCCAAGCCGGTAATCATACCTGTCTGTAAAAAATATAACAGATACAGGATATTCTTTAAGTTCCTCATAGACCTCCTCGCAGAGATCAATGGGGATCGGCGTACGTTTCACTACTTCTCTCTGTGGGTTTCTCACCTCTGCTCCACTGCTTAAGATGTAATCACAGGTAATATCTGTATCCTTCAGTGCGTCCATGGCTCCACGGAAATTACGTCCTGTAGCCACCATAAAACGGATTCCCGCATCACAGGCACGTTTAATGGCAACCTGAGTTTCCGGTGCGATCTTATGGTCATCCCCAAGAAGGGTTCCGTCCATATCACTGGCGATCACTTTTATCATAAGTTCCTTCTCCTTTGAGCATTTTAATCTTCTGTGAGAAATTATAGCTTACAGGAACCGGAATTACAAGATGGGACAGATAAAGCGGGCATTTATATTCCCCTTTGCTGCCACCATGTCCTGTGATATAATTCTTTGCATATATTTTCTTATTATATTATTTCATTCTGATGGAGGAATCATGCTAAAAAAATCATATATATACCGGACCTTCACCCGGCTTTTATCTGTCACGCTGCTGATCAGTTTCTGTTTTCTTTTTGCCGGATGCGAACAAACCCAAACCAACACTGATGAGCAGGAACCTGTCAGTGTTTCTGATTTTAAACTGAACACAGTTGTTGATATCAAGATCTATGATTCCAGGGACAGATCTCTCCTTGATGACTGTCTCTCTCTCTGCGACAGATATGAGCTTGTTTTCAGCCGTACCAATGAAGACAGTGAACTGTACAGACTGAACCACAGAGAAGACCAGGGCCAGGAATCCGGCAGTTTTCCTTATAAGATAAGTACAGATCCTGATTCACAGAAGGAAACCTGGATGATTTCCCCCCAGCTTGCAGATCTTCTGGATGAAGGACTTGCCTTTACCAAGGAATCCGGAGGTGCTTTTGATATTGCCATTGCGCCTCTTACCTCTCTGTGGGATTTTACCGCAGAAGATCCCCAGGTACCGGCAGACAATGATATCCAGACAGCACTGCCACTGTGCAGCTCTGATGGCGTAGAGCTTAACGGGCAGAAGCTTACTCTTCCTTCTCCCGACACTGCCTTTGACGTAGGGGCTATTGCCAAAGGCTATATTGCCGACCGCATCAGTGAATACCTGAAAAAAAGCGGCGTAAAAAGTGCCATCATCAATCTGGGCGGCAATGTTCTCTGTATTGGAGGACGGCCTGACGGAGAGCCATTTAAGGTTGGCGTTCAGAAGCCTTTTGCTGACCGCAATGAAACGGCTGCTGTAGTGGATATCAACGGACGTTCAGTTGTTTCTTCGGGAATCTACGAACGCTGCTTTAAGCAGGACGGAAAACTCTATCATCACATCCTGGATCCACACACCGGATATCCTTATGATAACGGTCTGATCTCCGTCACTATCATTTCTGACCGTTCCGTGGACGGCGATGCCTTAAGCACCACCTGCTTTGCACTGGGCCTGAAAAAAGGTCTTGCCTTCGCAGAAAAAAAAGGTGTCCAGGCTGTCTTCATCACCAAAGACTATGAGCTTCACTATACAAAAGATTTCCAGAAAAAAATAAAAGTTTCACAGGTCGACTGATCTGTGAAACTTTTATCTGTGATAGTATCTGCTGCTCTTTTTAATTAGGTGTGATCATATCCGGCCAGGACAGGATTTCCCTAGAGATGATCTCTTCGTAATCACCTTCCACATCCTCACTTCTTCCGGCTGCAAACACATTGGTCTCAGCACCCCATACACTGTCCTCATACTCCCATACGTGGAACTTCAGCCCGCGGAACATAAAATCAATGCTTCCGCAGCCATCCTCTTCCGTATACTCAAATGGGATCTTCTTGGTATTCAGTGCTTCCTGCACTTTCTGTAAACGCATATACTCTCGCTCCTTCCACGCCGAAAATCTTTCTTTATATCAAGTATAGCATGTTGTGATTTTCGACACAAGGAAAGGATGAAAGTGGCTGTGAGCTACGGATATCTCAGGCCCAGTAGAGTCTCATTCCAAACTCATGGCTCATACGGTCCGGATGCCCATCAACTCTTGAAAGCAAAGTACAGATATCCTGATAGGTATTCTTTGCCATACATTTACCGCTATTATCAGAAAGAATTAGTGTAAGGTTCCACTTCTTGCCTTTTCCGTATTCTTTCTCAAAGGTTTTTACCATGACACGGCTGTCTGCCGGAACTTCTGCTTTAACACTTCCCTTTTCCACCAGTTCTCCGTTCAATGTTTCTGTAATGATCCATGTAAGTTCACACTCTCCCAGAGCTCCATCTGTATCATTTACAATATACAGACTGTCCAGATAATCTTTGTGCTTTGCAAAAGCACCCACTGGTGCGTTGCTTTCCAGTATAGCCTGAAGACCCTTTTTGGGAATTCCCCACCAGTCATATAATCCGTAGAAGCTCTGAGGACACAGATCGATAAACATAAACTGTATATATCCTGAGCAAGGTTCATATTTCTGGATCCTGTAATGCTCTGTATAATATTTCAGAAGCTTATACTGATATTCCTGGATCTTCGGGATATCATCCACCAGTTTTTCCAGACGATGATATACCTCCGGAACAGTTTTCAGATTTTCACTGCTGCCCGGTGCATCAAATCCGTACTCTGTATTCAGCTTTTCTGTCTGCTCATAAATATCTGCATATTCTCCACCGCATAAAGAACCCAGATAATTATGGCTGTCCCCGCTAAGCAGATCGTCTTCGCAGAAAGAACCCTTGATGATCGGTCTGCCCGGATCCATCTTCTGTACTTCCCTGTACAAAGCAGGTCCCGGATTTTCCTCCATAAATCTCCTTCTCACATTTCCATCCGGATCAATACATCCCGGTTCATTCATAATGATCCAGCAGATCAGAGACGGATGATGCTTCAGAAGTTTCACATTTTCTCTGTAAACATCTGCAAATCTCTGCGCCCATTCATCTGTTGAAGGATGCGTCCAGTTGTACTCCGAATCCTGAAAAACTGCAATTCCCAGCTCGTCACACAGATCATAAAAAACTTCCTGCTCTGTGTGGACATGTACTCGTACCAGATTAAAACCTGCCGCCTTTACATTAAGAAGATCTCTCAGGTACCGTTCCTTTGTCATTGCAGAAATATAACAATCCGGAAAATAAGAGGTTCCTCTTATATACAGTTTCCTGTTATTAAGCCAGAATCTTGTTATTTTTTCATTACGCTCAATCTGAATGTCCCGAAAAGCAAAATTCGTTGTTCTGCTGCTCAGTATGTCTTTTCCCCTGCTTAACGTAAGTTCTGCCTGATACATCCAGGGATAACCATGATCCCATGTGGACCACAGTCTGACATCTTCCACTTTAAGCTCACATTTAAAACCTGTCTCTGCTTTCTCTGCCATTATCTGAACAGTTTTTTCTGTCTTTATAAGACCGGACTCTTTTTCCCGGATCTTTACATTAAAATCATATGTCTCCCCGGATTTCAGACCTCGCGCTTCAGTTTCCACATATACGTCTGCTTTCCTTACATCCGGATCCAGTTCATACTTCAGATCTGTCTGATCTTCCAGAACACCTTCTTCTGTCAGGATCAGTTCCACTTTTCCGTAGATTCCTACAGGATTTACATCTCTCTGGATAAATGTATCAGAATGTTCGTAGGTACCTTTTACCATATTTCTTTTTACCAGGTGGGTTCTGGAATCCTGTGCATCCAGCTCCACCTCATCATCCCATGGAGAACTTACCTTTACAATGAGATAATTTTTCTCTCCAAAAACAAGCTTATCTTTTACATTAAAGGAAAATGGAGCGGAATATCCTTCATGCTCTCCAAGAAATTCTCCGTTAATCCATACTTTTCCATAATAATCAACATTGGTAAATTTAAGGACAGCATCCGTAACTTTCTGATCCGGAACTTCAAACTCTGTTTTGTACCACCAGGGCGCCTGATTGAAATATCTCAGTTCACGCCCGAAATATGGCTGTCTGGCATAGATAAGCTGCAGATGTTTCAGTTCCTCCAGTTCCTCCCATTCAGACACCTGGGAACCTACGGAAGTATCCGCTTCCCTGGCAGCATAAAGCCCGGTCTTTTCCCCTGTATCATGAACATCCTGCAAAATTTTCCATCCTTGTTTCAATTCAATCCTTGTTTCCATTTCAGCCTCCTAACTCTTGACCGCACCTGCAGCCATACCTTCGATTATGTTTTTGTTAAGAATAAAATACACGATCAGTGTAGGCAGGATCGATATTACGATCGCCGCAAATGTACTTCCCCAGTCCACTCTTCCGAACTGCCCCACAAAGTCATTCAGGCCAATTGGCAGAGTTTTCATATCAGAAGATGAGATAAATGTATTGGCATATGTAAATTCGTTCCATACAAAAACAAAATTGTATGTAAGAACTGTCATTGTAGTATTTTTAGCCATAGGTACCACGATCTTGCGGAATGTGGTTCCCATTGTGGCACCGTCAATAACTGCTGCTTCCAGAAGAGAATCCGGCATAAATTTAAAAAATCCGGTGTAAAGATAGATACACATTGGAAGTCCGAACCCGATCTGCGGAAGCACCAGTGCCCAGTATGTATTTCTCAGTCCGATCCTGTTATAAATCTGGAACATGGGTATAAGGCAGGAAAAAATAGGCACCATCATTCCAAACAGGAAAAATGCCATCAGTGCATTGGCATATTTTACCTTTACCTTGCTGATCACAAATGCAACCGGGCATCCCAGGACTACGATGCCAAGAAGTGTGAGAACTGCCACAACCGTACTGTTAAGAAAATATCTTGGAATGGATGAGATCGTCAGTGCGCTGATATAGTTTCCAAGATAAAATCCTGATGGCAGGGCATACTGTGCAGTATATGTCATTTCATCCGGTGTTTTCAGACTGGAGCAGATAACCCAGAAAATAGGGTAGACCTGTATCATGACAAAAATAAGGATCACTACATAGAACACAGCACGAATAGGTATATTTTTTCTTGATTTTATCATTCTGACCCATCTCCTTTCGCCGATCCCAGGCATTTCTGTATAATCCCTACTGCTACCAGACATTCAATGACCAGAAAAACGGACAATGTACTTCCATAGCCAAAGTCAGCCGAATTAAAAGCGGTTTTATACATATAAGTTGCCACCATCTCTGTTGATCTGGATTTATTGTCAAGAATATAGAATACATCAAAGGTTTTCAGACAACCATTTACAAGCATTACAATGACAATGCTGAATATATTTTTCACCAGTGGAAGCTTTATGTAACGATACTGTTGAAAAACATTGCAGCCATCCATTGTAGATGCCTCGATCACATCCTTTGATATGGATACAAATGCGGAATAAAAAATGATCATGTACAGACCACAGTATTTATATCCATCGATCAGGGTTATGGTAATCAGCGCTGTATGGGAATTTGCCAGCAAAGCGATAGGTTCCATTCCCAGTTTTTCCATCACATAGCAAACCAGGCCCTGGGGCTGGACAGAAAGCATTTTGGAAAAAATCTGGCAGATCGCCATAGATGAAATGATACATGGAATAAAATAAATAACCCGCAGAATATTTCCACCTTTGGAAATATGTGTAAGCAAAATTGCCAGGATCAGTCCTGCACATAACTGGAACAAACTTCCCAATACAACAAATTTAAGATTATTTACAACAGCCTCACGAAATGTCTCATCCTGAAACATCCTCACATAATTTTCCAGTCCGATAAACTTCATATCACCGATTCCATTCCAGGAAAAAAGACTGTAACCCATTGACCACAGAATTGGGATGATAACAGTAAGAATATATACGAACAGTGCAGGAAGAACAAACGGTAAAGGCTGGATTTTATTTCTGGGCTTCATATCCTCTCCCCTTTCATACGCAGATGCAGATAAAATTCCGCATCTGCGTATTCTCTCAGTTATTCTTCAGTGTCAAAATAATCAGATGCATACTGTTCTACAGCTTTGTCCATGTTTTCGCAGAACTCTTCAGGAGTTGATTCTCCCATTCCAAGGCTTGCCAACTCTTTTCTGTAAACCTCGTTTGTAGAAGGATCCAGACGAACATCCCAGCACTGGGCAAAAGTGCCGCAGTTCTCAAGATCACTTAAAATCTGCTGTGTAAGCTCCGGAAGCTTCTCCGAATCACTTGGCATCATGGATGGAAGCATATTGAACTCATACATTGCCGTATCAGCAAAATTATCCCATACATAACTGATGAAATCTTTCATCTCATCACTCATGGAATCCTTGAGAATGGCAGTTCCGATTCCACAATTCGCATAGTAATCATTTTCTCCTGTAGCGGTTCCTTCGCTGTCTACAGGAAGTTTGAACATGGAAATGTCATCTTTAAGATTTCCCTCATCATCTGTAAGATCCGGTGTATCCCATGTTCCGGTGTATAACATTGCCGCACCACTGTTCAGAAACAGATCCATCTGTGCGGTAGCATCTGAACTTGTCCATCCTTCACTGAAATACTGGGCTATATCCTGTGTATACTGGGCTGTTGCGATACCTGTCTCAGAATTAAATTTTTCTTTTCCCATTCTTGCATTGTCAATGAAGTCATTTCCTTCCAGTCTGAAAGCCTTAAATGCAGGATAACGCATGATCATGTCGTAATTTCCTGCGGATATCGGGGTCATTCCCGCATCTTTCAGCTTCTTGCACACATCCAGGAGGTCTTCCAGTGTCTGAGGTGTTTCAGTAATTCCGGCTTTTTCAAACATGTCTTTGTGATACCAGAAATACTCTACATTTCCCTGCCAGGTCATAAGGTAATTGCTTCCGTCACTGAGTTTCGGATAATTCAGTGCAATATCAAAGAACTTGTCTTTGATACCCAGTTCATCATAAAGGTCATCCACACTGTAGATCAGATCCTTTTTGCAAAGTCCTTCAAAAAATGCCTCCGGATCTGCGTCAAACCAGTCCGGCAGCTCATTGCTGGATGCAAGGATCTTGATCTTCTGAAGATATGTTTCTCTGTCTGCAATAGACTCTACATTGAATTCAAAATCCGGGTGATCTTTTTTATAATCTTCTGCAAGCTTCTTCAATGTTTTCAGTGCCGCATCTGTTTCGCCCCTGGCACTGATATAATTGATCACAAGTGGTTCGGAATCCTCTTTTTTATCTGCCCACACATTCATCATGCTGAATGAAGAGAGACACATCATTGTGGCAAGTGTAGCAGCCATCACTTTTTTTAATTTCATTTTCGTCCTCCTTTTGGTACATTTCTATTCATCCGGATTGAATATTTTGTTCCGCTTTCCTTATCGATGAGACCATTATATTAAATCCGTCCGGAAAAATACATGGAAAATCTTCGCTGTACCTGGAATATTTTCTCCAATCTTTCCCCCACACTTGTGAGAATTTTTCCCTTATTATATAATGTAGCCAATAAAACCAGAGGGGGGATTCCATGATAGAAAATCTGAAAAAAAAGGTGTTTCACTTATTTTTAGGAATCAGTCTGAAACGCAGGCTTTTTATTACATATCTGCTGCTCAGTTCTCTGATACTCATGCTTACTTCCGTGTTTTTTTATACTGCATCCAAAAAAGTACTGATCAAGCGTGCCGCACTTTCCAGTCAGCAGCAGCTATCCCTGATCACCAGCAACCTTGGAGAAAAGATCGATAATATATCAAACTATGCCATCACCCTTTCCATCAACAGCAATATCGCCGATGTTTTAAAAGAAAATCCCACAGTTCCCGAAAACACACTGGAACATTTTCTGGTAAATTCCGAGCTTACAGACCAGGCCCAGCGTATCATCGGACTTCACAAAAACATCTATGCCTGGGATATCCTGGATACAGAAAACCACTGGTTTCACAGCAGTACCACAGAAACAGATCAGCTTGATTCCATTTTAGGTCCCGAAGTCCTTGACAGCCTTCAGACTAATCTGGCCTTTCAGTTTCTCGGACCCTTCCAGATAAGTGGGGAGCCAACCTTTGTAGCCTTAAAAAGTATTACAAACATTGATAACACCAAATATCTGGGCGCCCTGGTCCTTCTGATCAGAGAAACAAATATTTCCTCTGCATTCCGCGACCTTCCGGACAGCTCTTCCAGGGATTTCTATATTACTGATGAAAATGGACAGATACTTTCCTCTTCTTCATCCGGAGGTATTTATAAAGACTTCTCATCCTATACAAAAATCAGTTCAGAGAATTATAAAACCCTGACAGAAACCGACAGGCAGTTTTTTTCCGTAGACGGCACTGACACTCTTTTTATCTGCAAATCCTATCCTGACCTGAACTGGAATGTGATCAACCTGATTCCTCTGGAAAGCCTGACTCTGGATCATATGGTGATCCTGCACAACATTCTTCTGATCAGCATTGTAGTGTTTATTTTATCTGTATTTTTTTCCATATTATGTACAGGTACTGTCACCGCACCTATACAGAAACTTGTAGAAAAAATGAAATCTGCGTCTGCCGGAAAGCTGAATATTTCTGCCAGTTACTCTTCAAATGATGAACTTGCAGTTCTCTATAACCAGTTTAACCTTATGATGCAGAAGATCCAGACATTACTTAACGATATCTATGAGGAACAAAATGCCAAACAGAAAATGGAAGTACGTCTTTTACAGTCCCAGATCAATCCCCATTTTCTTTATAATACTTTAAACACCATCAAGTCTCTCATAGAACTTGACATGAATGATACTGCAGTAAAAGCAGTGTCTTCCATGTCATCTTTCTACAGAAACTCTCTTTCAAAGGGACAGTTTATCATTCCTCTGCGCCAGGAGCTGCTTCTTACAGAACAGTATCTTTATATCCAGAATCTGCGGTATATGGATTTTGTTGATTACGAGATCACCTATGAGCCGTCCTGGGAGGATCATGGGGCAGAGATACCCAAGCTGACCATACAGCCTGTTGTGGAAAATATTTTTGTCCACGGACTTACCAGCCAGATATGCCATATTCACTTAAATGTTTCTATCAGAAATGGTACCATCTGTATTTCTGTTTCTGATAATGGTTCCGGTATCCCGCCGGAAAAACTTGCCGAACTTAACCGTTCTATCAGAGACTTCAAAACTGCCCGACATTCTTTCGGGCTTCCAAGTATCAACCACAGGATTGCTCTTCTCTACGGTGAGAATTACGGACTCACCATCGAAAGTTCACCTGAAAAGGGAACCACTGTAACCATAGTAATACCTGACAAAAAAATCTGATTGAGGGGGAAATATAAATTGAAAACACTCGTAATTATTGACGATGAAATTTTTTTCAGAAAATCTCTGATCAATTTTCTTGAAAAACAAAACATTTATAACATTGCAGGGGAAGCTAATAACGGACAGGCCGGAATCCAGCTTATTGAAAATGTCAAACCCGATATTGCCCTTGTGGATATATCCATGCCGGTTATGAGCGGTCTGGATATGATTGCAGCTCTTGGAACAGACTGTCATACCAGATTCATCCTTTCCACAGGATACGAAGATTTTGACTATGCCAAAAAAGCCATCTCTCTTCAGGTCCGCGGATACCTCCTGAAGCCACTGGATCACCGGGAGCTTATGGAGACACTCCAGAAAGTAAGTGACGAGATCGATCAGGAAAATTCCAGAAACAGTTATGTGAATAATTATTTTCAGTTCCGCGATCTGTATACACGACAAATGCAGCTTAATTTCTTCCAGAAAGTGATCAGTGGAACAACCATTTCCCCGGATGATCTGGAAAAAATTCCGGTTCATAAAACTTCCGATTATCTTACCATTCTTATGGAGATCCACAATGCCAATCCGGAAATATGGGATGAAAAAGGTGATTTTTCTCTGCTCCACACCATCCTGGAAAATATATGCAGGGAAATCTTACAGCCTGTGTGCAAAGAGCTTATTTACATTGACTATTCTCAGATGAGACAGTATATCATCATGGAAAAAAGCTCTGATTTTTCTTTTACCGATCTGGAACAATCCTGTCTCAGACTTGCCGGGATATATGATAATATCGCACAGATTTCCACTTTTTTCTGCTGTGGAACACCTCATGAAGGCGTGGAAGGAATCCGCTATTCCTATGAAGAGGCTCTTTCTGTTTTTCATAACAGAACTGCGTCTTCTTCCGGATTTCTTTATTTCACGCCCCAGTCCCATTCCGGTGATTTTACATTAAAGCCTCTGGTTTATAATGATATCCTGATCTTTCTGCGCCAGCAAAATTCACCGGCTCTCTGTAAATATATTGATGAATATTTCAACGATATCATCACCAAAAAAATCCATATCCGGCAGACCTGGAGTGTAGCTGCTGCTTTTCTTACTGTACTTGACGGTTTTATCACGGAGTGCAGTCAGCGTGAAACGCTTTTTCCTCTTCTGGAAAACGCCCTGAATACTTACCAGAACTGCCAGAGTGCCCTGCAGTTAAAACAACTGCTCCAGTCTACCTGCAAGGCAGTTCTGGATTCTCTTGCTGATGAAAAAAATCCGCGGAAGTCAGCTCTTGTATCCCAGGTTCAGGAATATATCTGTCTGAATTTTAATCAGCCGGATCTTCGTCTTGAAACCATTGCTTCCCATTTTTTTGTCAATCCCCAGCATCTCTCTACTGTATTCAGTCAGGAATCCGGAGTTACACTTACCTCATATATCAATGTCTGCCGCATGAAAAAAGCCAGACAGTTTCTTCTGGAAGACAGCCCTTCCATTCAAAATGTAGCTTCTTTATGCGGATTTTCTGATTCCGGATATTTCAGTAAATGTTTCCGGAAATATTACGGGATCTCTCCGAAAAATTTCGTATCCCTGACTGAAGAGAATAGTTATTAAAGCGGACATTCAGATTCTGTTGATGTTTTTATTTCTTTAAAGTGTAACGATCCACCACTTTATCTTGTTAAAATAATGTTTTATTTTAACATATGTTTTATGCAAAATGCAAGTTCTTTTTATTGTGCAATATCGAGGAATGTGTTAAGATAAAACTTGCGACTTTATACAAATAGCAGTTTACCAAACTGCAACAATGAGGTGAGTTATGAAAGAAAGAGAAAAACTTGGATCCCGTCTGGGATTCATTCTGATTTCTGCTGGCTGTGCCATCGGAATCGGAAACGTCTGGAAATTCCCTTACATGGCCGGACAGGGCGGTGGCGGCACATTCGTACTGTTTTACCTGATCTTCCTGGCCCTTCTTGGACTTCCTGTTATGACTATGGAGTTTTCTGTTGGACGTGCCAGCCAGAAGAGTCCTGTCAAAGCATATTACGCACTGGAAAAACCAGGACAGAAATGGCACATCCATGGATATATCACTCTGATCGGATGTTATCTCCTGATGATGTTTTACACCACTGTTACAGGCTGGATGCTGAATTACTTCTATATGACAGCCACCGGTAAATTCCAGGGACTTGATTCCGACGGTGTTGCAGGACAGTTTACCAACATGCTTGGCCAGCCCGTTACTATGGGATTCTGGATGATCGTTGTTGTTATTGCAGGTGTTTTTGTCTGCTCCCGCGGTCTTCAGAACGGCCTTGAAAAAGTTACCAAGGTTATGATGATCTCTCTTCTGGTGATCATGGTTGTTCTTGCCATCAACAGTTTTACCATGGATGGTGCCAAAGAGGGACTGAAATTCTACCTGATCCCGGATTTCGAGCGTATGAAAGAAATCGGTATTATTTCTACCATTACCGGTGCTATGAACCAGGCATTCTTTACTCTCAGCCTTGGTATCGGTGCTATGGCTATCTTCGGAAGCTACATCGGAAAAGATCATGCACTGCTTGGTGAATCCATGAATATTGCGCTTCTGGATACTTTTGTTGCGATCACCTCCGGACTTATTATTTTCCCGGCATGTTTCACATTCAATGTTGACCAGACTTCCGGACCGAGCCTGATCTTCATCACACTGCCGAATATTTTCAACCACATTCCGCTTGGAAGACTGTGGGGAAGCCTGTTCTTCATCTTTATGTCATTTGCAGCTTTCTCTACCATCCTGGCTGTATTTGAAAATATTATTTCCTGCGGTATGGAGCTTACCGGCTGGAGCCGAAAAAAATCCAGTCTTGTAAATGCCATCGCCATCATCCTTCTGTCTCTGCCATGCGTACTTGGATACAATGTATGGTCCTGGGACTGGCTCAAGGTATTCGGCGGCGCAATTCTCGACCTTGAAGATTTTCTGGTAAGCAACATTCTGCTCCCGCTTGGTTCTCTTGTATACCTGCTTTTCTGTGTTTCCAAACGGGGCTGGGGCTGGGAAAACTTCACAAAAGAAGCCAACACCGGAAAAGGCATGAAGATCCGGAAATGGATGCGCGGATACATCACTTATATCCTGCCGCTGATCATTCTGTTTATCTTCTTCTTTGGTCTGTACGATAAGTTTTTTGCATAAAATAAAACACCCCTGACGGATATCGTATGTGATTTACACACGCGATTTCCATCGGGGGTGTTTTTGTTGAGTCAGGCGGATATTCACAGCCTGCATTCTTCCCGATACAAGCAAGTCCCCTCACCGCGTATTGCTTTTCGTAATTGAAGCAGGGAACTTACTTGATTCGGTTAAGAATTTTACCTGCCTAGCAGCTCCAGTACTTCCTCTCTGCTGATCAAAGCCTGGCCGATTCCCTCGCCGCTTAAGATCTCATCAGCCAGTTCCCGTTTTCTTTCCTGAAGAGCCCGGATTCGTTCTTCTATGGTGTCTTTCATAAAGAGGCGGTAGACACTGACAACGTTCTGCTGACCGATGCGGTGGGCGCGGTCTGTGGCCTGGTTCTGCACGGCAAGATTCCACCAGGGATCATAATGGATCACGATATCTGCCGCAGTAAGATTTAAGCCTGTTCCTCCTGCTTTCAATGAAATGCAGAAAACAGAAGTATCATCCTCATTAAATGCATGTACCATCTGCGCCCGTTTTTCCTTGGAAGTCGATCCGGTCAACATATAAAAAGAAACTTTTGCTTTTTTCAGACGGACAGCCAGCACATCCAGCATGGTAGTAAACTGGGAAAACAACAAGAGCTTATGTCCGCCATTCACCGCATTCTGAACCAACTCCATGCACATCTCCAGCTTGGAAGAATTCCCTTTGTATCCTTCATATACAAGTCCCGGATAACAGCAGATCTGCCGCAGCCTCGTGATCTCTGCAAGGATCTGCAGTTTAGAAGTGCGAAACTCCGCATCCGACTGCATCCCAAGCATCAGGCGAAGCCGTTCCGTATGGGCCTCATACAGCTCCTTCTGCTCGCTTTCCAACGGGGAAAACATATCTTTTTCCAGCTTATCCGGAAGATCCTTCAGCACATCCCTCTTCAATCTCCGCAGCACAAAAGGACGGATCATTTTCTGCAGACGCTCCATCGCATCGGAATTGCTGTACTGCACAGCTGGAAGCTCTATTTCCTTGCGGAATTTCTCATAAGAATACAAAAATCCCGGCATCAGAAAATCAAAAATACTCCACAGCTCACTAAGCCTGTTCTCCACCGGTGTACCGGTCAGCGCAAGCCTGAATTCCGACCGAATCTCTTTCACAGCCTTTGCCACCTGAGTTCCGTGATTCTTGATATACTGCGCCTCATCAATGATCTGCACAGCAAAATCCAGGTTCTGATAAGCCTTCAGATCCCGTTTCAGAAGGTCATAGGAAGTGATCAGAACCTCCCGTTCTCCCGCATTTTTGATCAGTGCTTTCCTCTCCTTCACATCACCAGTCACAACGGTAGCCGGAAGTCCCGGCGCAAAACGTTCGATCTCGTTCATCCAGTTAAACACCAGCGAAGCAGGCGTTATCACAAGGGCACGTCTGTTTTCTCCCGGCGCAGATTCCTGAAATTCTGACCAGAGAAATGTGATCACCTGGAGGGTTTTTCCAAGTCCCATATCATCTGCCAGGATCCCTCCAAACTGATTATGCTTCAGAGTTTTGATCCAGTAAAAGCCCTCTTTCTGATAGCCCCGGAGGATTTTTTCCTGCTCCCTGGGAATCTGAAATTTATGTTCTTCCATTGTCTGCATGTTCCGGATCAACGCACGAAAGGCATTGTCCTTCTCTACCTTGATCAGATCGCCGCCCTTCAGCTGACTGTCCAGATACATAGCACGATAGGCCGGAACCTGAGTCTTTCCTTTTTTCAGTTCACGATCACTGATCTGCAGTCCATTTTTCAGAGCAGAAAGCTCCCTGAGCTGACCATCGGAAACATCCAGAAAGCTGCCATCCTTCAGACGAAAATATTTTTTCCTGCGATCGTACCTGGAAAGAATATCAAAAAGCTGCGCCTGATCCATCCCCTCCACATCCAGATCCAGGTTCAGAAGTCCGGCTGACAGAGAAACGCCAAGACGGATGTTTGGCAGCTTTGTCACCCTCATCTGTTTGATGGACTGGGAAATATAGACAGCTGCAACTTTCTGCATGGCGGGGATCCCTTCAGTAAGAAGCTGGTAGAGCTTTTCTTCGGAATCTTTCACACTGTCGGGTTTCCCTGAACCTTCCCTGCACAAAGATTCCAGTTCCTCGGCACGACAATCCAATGCCAGCTCCATCCGCTGGTCATCATATCCGTTAAAATATTTTGACAGCAGCGCAAACACACCAAGCTCTCCCGGAATATCCCTGGTGCGGGCAGACACATCTCGGTCAAAAACCGAAAATTTATCCTTCCCGTAAACAGAAAATGCCTTACAGGTGATCCAGTCACGCTCCAGCGCATCCAGATAGATCTCATATGCAGCCTTGTAGCATTCAAGACCTGTTTCTTCCGGGAAATCCCTGAGATCACAGTGGAAAAATTTTTTCAGGGAAGGAAGCAGCTCACGCACAAACGCGGGCACATCCGGTTCATCAATAAAGCCTCGGCCTGCAGGAAGCCGTTCCAGACAGGTAACAAATTCCTCCACTGCTCCAAGCTCCTGCCTGGAAACCAGATATACCTTCGCGCTGTCAAAATACATATGGTACCGTATGCCTGTCACACTGTATACAGGTGCGATTTCCAGAGACAGACCCTGATCTTTCTTCCGGATCGTCAGCGTCCTGTCCGGAATTTCTCTGACAGAATGCCATGTTGTCTCCGGATCATTGTTCATTTTGAACTTGAAACTTTTTTCGCCAAGTATAAGAAGCAGATCCTCAAGTTCTTTTCTGTCAACGGTAAGATCCCTCACCTTTTCCACAGCTATATCCTTCAGCTGTTCATATCTGGACATGTAAGTGCCGTGATGATTCTCGACCCATTCCCGGATAAAGGCCAGCACGCTTCTGGATCCTTCTGAAAAGGCTTCATCGGAATGGATAAATTCTAGATTTTTTCCATAAGAAACCTTCTCATTATGATCCAGATTCCACACAAAGGCCAACACATCCTTGAGGATATATTTTTTCTCACAGCCAACGCGGAATTCCACGGTAAAACAATTTCTCACAGAATTAAATTTCAGGCAGGTTTCCAGCTCCACCCTACCAAAATACGGATCCCCGGAAAACGGAAGCATACGGCTGTATAGCTGGCGATTAAGGAGGCTTTTCAGCTCAACGGTGGTTTTCGTTGCAGGCTGCCCTGGTCCGGATAAAGCAGCCGGAAATGCTGTTCCGCTGAATAACTCTGCCTGCTTCTGTTCCTCATCCTGCTGTCTGCGGATTTCCACACGCTCATAGGCCTTACGGTCTCCATATTCCAGAAGCACTGCCACGCAATGCTTACAGATCCCGGAATAGCTGCGAAAGGCCGGGCAGTCACAGTATGCTTCTTTTATGCGGTCCGCTTCTGTATCATACTGAAAGCCTGTATTGTATACATTACGCCCACTTTCCTTCACTGCTGCAGATATTTTATCCACAGCTCCTTCCGACTTAATATCCAGCGACTGGATCCTCTTTCCGGTACGGTAAATATCAAGACCGCTCTGATATGCCGTTGTATTACAAAGTGCCCGTATGGCTGTTCGTTTAAGCATGTATCTTTCCCTTCTTTTCTTATCGCGTTTCTTCCATTATAAAAGGAGACCTGCACTGTGACAAGTCTCCTTATAGTACTCATTGATATCTCATTCCTGATCTGCCTATAGCATTTCCATAAAATCCCGCATCAGGTTCAGCTGCTCTGAAATGAATTGCTGCATCAGACGTTCCCGTCATACGTTGGTACAGATAACTTTCTCAGCAGGCTTTCCTTGCTTCATCCTCTTTCCGCTCTTCTCCGACTTCTGTCATCAGATACGGATCAAGAACCTCTTCCAGCTCTTTCTCAGTCATGATCCCTTGTTCCAGAACAAGTTCCCGAACAGACTTGCCAGTTTTTACTGCAGTTTTTGCGATGGTTGCAGACGCCTTGTAGCCAATATGCGGGCAAAGAGCCGTTGCGATTCCTGCACTGCTTTCCATCAGGTCTTTGCAGTGTTTGCGGTTTGCGGTGATTCCTGTGATGCAGTTTACGCTCAATGTATCCACTGCTTTTTCCAGAGTCGTAATGGATTCAAAAAGATTACAAAATACAACCGGCTCAAAAGCATTCAACTCCAGCTGTCCGGCTTCTGCCGCCATGGTAATGGTGGTATCATGTCCTACGATGTGGAAAGCAACTTGGCTTACTACCTCCGGAATGACCGGATTTACCTTACCTGGCATGATGGAAGACCCATTCTGCTTTGCTGGAAGATTGATCTCCCCAAATCCGGTTTTCGGGCCGGAAGACATCAGTCGAAGATCGTTGCACATCTTGGAAAGATCCACCGCACAGGTTTTTACTACACCGGATACGGCAACAAAGCCGTCCAGATTTTCTGTTGCGTCAAAAAGATCCTCGGCCTGTTTCAGCGGATAACCTGTAAGCTTTTCCAGATTTGGCACGATCTTATAAAAATAAGAATCGGAAACGTTGATAGCAGTTCCCACTGCAGTTCCTCCAAGGTTTACGGTGTACATTTCCCTGTGAGCCTTTTCGATACGTTTCCTGTCTCTGGAAACCATGGACGCATAACCGTGGAACACCTGACCAAGACGGATCGGAACTGCATCCTGAAGCTGTGTACGTCCCATAGTGATCACATCATCGAACTCCTCTGCCTTTTTTGCAAGCTCCTTCTCAAGTCTTACCAGTGCTTTTTCCAGAGGTGCAAGAAGATCCAGAACGGTAAGCTTACCGGCCGTTGGGATCACATCATTGGTGGACTGCGCCATGTTTACGTGATCATTTGGATGGACCATTTTATAGCTACCCTTCGGACATCCGAGGATCTCACCGGATCTGTTTGCGATCACCTCATTCATATTCATATTTGCGCTGGTTCCGGCACCACCCTGAATGGCATCTACGATAAATTCCTCAGCCAATTTTCCTGCGATCACTTCATCACAGGCTCTGACAATGGCATCTGCCTTATCCTCCGGAAGAAGCCCTGCATTATTATTAGTGATAGCTGCTGCTTTTTTAATCTGTGCCAGGTTCCTGATAAATGCCGGATGAAGCTTTGTACCTGTAATAGGAAAATTCTGTTTTGCCCTTAAAGCCTGAACTCCGTAATAAGCCTCTGCAGGCACTTCCATAGTTCCGATCGAATCTGCTTCCAGTCTTGTTTCTGTTGTCATTTTATCATCCCTCTTCTTTCTTCTGATCCTGTGCACATCTGATTTGCTCCGCCCTCTGATCTCATCTTTTTCAGTCCGACGGATGTTCACTGTTTACAAATCATTCTGTTATTTTCATTTTTTTCAGCAGCTGTTTTTCTGATGCCTAAGAAACTAACACTTTCTTTGTAGCTTGTAAATACTTTTAATGGAAAACCACGATTATCCGTGTTTTTCAATAGTTTACATTAATCTTTTTAAGAATTTCTTTTATTTTTCTTATTTTTATTAAGTCGTTTCTTGTGTTGTGATAACACACGCAGTATAATCAATACAGAAAAACATATTTTCAATCCACTTCCCTACGCAGCTCTGTACCAGTTACAAATAACATTTTTCATCGAAAGGATACATTCTACATGGAACACAAACTCGACAACATCGACCGAAAGATCATAGAAATGCTTCAGAAAAACGCCCGCACCCCGGTAAAGGAAATCGCAAAGGAAGTCTTCCTCTCATCCCCCGCTGTCTCCGCCAGGATCGAACACCTCGAAAAAAACGGGCTGATCACAGGCTACCACGCCCAGATCAACCCAGTATTTCTCGGTTATCATATAAAAGCATTCATCAACCTGGAAGTAGAACCCAACCAAAAAAAAGACTTTTATCCCTTCATCCAGTCCATCCCAAACGTCATCGAATGCAACTGCGTCACCGGCGATTACTCCATGCTCATCGAAGTAGCCTTCCGCTCCACCATGGAACTGGACCACTTCATCAACGAACTCCAGCAGTTCGGCCGCACCAAAACACAGATCGTATTCTCCACCAGCGTAGAACACAGAGATCTGCCGGTGGAGTAGCCCCCACCGGCATTTTTTATAAACCATATCACATCGCTCTACCAGCCGACAGCGAAGCGCCTCGGCCACCCTACCGTCAGACAACCGGAAACTCAGCCTTTCCTCCCAGCTATCCAGCGCAGCGCTGATAGCTCATCCATCTCCCGGCAAACCACAAGGAAACTCAGCCTTTCCTCCCAGGCATCCAGCGCAGCGCTGATGCCTCATCGCATTCCCGGCAGACCACTCAACCCAACATTTACACCCAAACTCCCGAGCAGCCATCCTCCCCTGCCGCCTTGAAAAACCAGCCCGTGAGGCGTGTGCTGCCTGTCGCCGGACTCTGCAGGAGGGGAGCTGATTCTTGGCTGGCGGAAATCTGCGTTGTTTTTCAAAAGTCCGCTGTCTGAGCGGCTGCAAGACGCGAGTTCGGACTTTTGGAAAACGGTTTTAGCAGAATTCCGGCAGCCTAGAAGCCAGCCCCCGACGAAGCCCCGGCGACAGGCAGCACACGCCTCACGGGCGTCCGTATTTCAACAAAAAAAGAACAGCAATGAACCTCAAATCCACCACTGCTCTCCATTCATTTCCTAAATCACTTTCCCATCAAAGCAACAATCTTCTCCTTCAGCTCCCGCGCATTCTTCTTCGGATCCTCCGCCTTCATGATCGCAGAAACAACCGCCATACCACTCATACCGGCGTCCTCAAGCACATCCATATTCCCGGCATTCAATCCCCCGATCGCAACCGCCGGAATCGGAACCGCCTCACAGATATCCTTCAACGTAGAAACCTTGGTAAGGATCGTCACCACCTTAGTAGTAGTAGGATAAATCGCCCCCACACCAAGATAATCCGCACCATCCTCATAAGCCTTCACAGCAGCCTCCACCGTCTTGGCAGTAGCCCCCACGATCTTATCCGGTCCCATCAGCTTCCTTGCCACAGCAACCGGAATATCAGAAGCTCCAACATGCACACCAGCCGCATCACAGGCCAGCGCCACATCCACACGATCATCAATGATCAGCGGCACATTGTAACGATCTGTGATCTCCTTCACCTTAAAAGCCTTATCCAGATACTCCCGTCCACCCTTATTCTTCTCGCGAAGCTGGACCAGAGTCACGCCACCCTTACAAGCCTCCTCAACCGTACGGAGCAAAGACTCCTCCGTATGATAAGAACTATCCGTCACCAGATACAACGTTACATCCAAATCTTTTCTATCCATCCTAATCCCCTCTTTTTCAGTACATTTCAATCTTCAACAGATCCAGCAGCTGTCGATCCGAAAGCCCATAGATCTCATCCAGCAGATTTACCTGAAAGCTTCCCGGACCGCGGGAAATCTTCTCCGCTTCCTCGCCGGCGATACCCATAAGTGCAGTACCAAGCACTGCCGCAGCCAGATAATTCCCGAATTTCCCATTTAATTCCATCTCAACGCCAGACCGGACACCTGCCTCTATACTATCCGTCATCTCTTTCGCAATATTATCTTCGCACCCCGGCAAAAACGCCGCAGTCAGTGCACCGACCATACAGCCGGTTCCTGTGATCCCGGACAGCGCCGCACTGCCATTTTGTACCAGAACAACCCGTTCACCATCCGTAACAAAATCCTGTTTCCCGGTAGCCAGCACGATTGCCTGATTATTTCTGGAAAAAGCCTGAAGCACTTCACTGACTCCATCGATATTTTCCTCAGTCAGAGCATCCTCGACACCCGCATCGATTCCGATCGCATGAGACGGCAGCCCGGAAACAGCCAGAAGCTCTGACATATTTCCCTTCAGCACTGCCGGATGACCGATCCTTAAAAGCTCCCGTGCCAGATCCAGCCTGAGATCACTGCAGGCAACCCCTACCAGGTCCAGAAGAACCGGAATCTTATTTTCCATCGCTGTTCTCATAGAACGCTTCATTGACTCGATCCTGGCATCGGTAATATTCCCGAGATTCAGCATCAGCGCACCAGCCGATGCCGTAATATCTGTCACCTCTGCCGGATGCTCCGCCATGATCGGCCTTGCACCTACTGCAAGGACCACGTTGGCACAGTCATGGATCGAGATCGGATTGGTGATGCAATGGATCAGCGGCTTTTCTTCTTTAATTCGCTTTCGCAGTTGTAAAATTCTTTGTCTCATATGTTTTTGAACCCAAAGCTGTCTGGAATTTCACCAGAAGACCTGCTTTACTCAGAGCCTTCAGGAAAATATAGGCAACACATCCTCCCATTGTGGTTGCTGCAAGGAACATCGGCGTATAATAAAATGCTGTCAGTCCGCCTCTTCCCATCAGGAATGCCATCACCGGATAAGAAACCATGGATCCGATGATACCTGTTCCAAAGATCTCACCGATCACCGCGCAGATGATCTTGCCTTTGGAAAGTCTGTAGAACACACCTGAAAGGAATGCGCCAAATACTGCACCGGTCAGTGCAAGTGGCGGGATTCCCATGAACATCATACGGATCACGCCGATCATGGTCGCACAGAGAAGGGAATACCACGGTCCCATCAGAACCGAGCATACGATATTGACAAGATGCGCCGTGGGGCACATTCCCTCAATCCTCAGGATCGGTGAAATAACGACACCGATCGCAACCATCATTGCCAGCATTACCATACGAAGCGTGTGCATCCTTTGTTTTTCCATAGTGTTTTTCCTCCCTGAAATATCAGGCAGAGCCCTGTCAGATCCGGGCAAAAGCTTCCCGTCTGCTACAGTCTGCCCTTAGATTTTGGCGGTCGAAGTTCCCTTACTTCCTCTCACTCCGAAAACACGGATTCCCATCGCTTACATGATCCTTCCGGAAAAATCCTCCGGAATATCACTCTCCTGCCAGACATTAAGGCGCTCCCCTTCCTGCCCGCTCTTTCGCAGAAGCTCCACATGCAGTCTCTGTCACTTTCACATCCCCACATTGTCAGACCATTCCAGTTCCATTCCTGCATCCGAAAAGAGCGCATCCCATGGCAAATTCCACGGAGACACGCTCTCAAATCACAATCCCTCCGTTGGCATTACCCAAATCAGGTACGGTCGAAGATCTATCTTCCTCTCAGCCTGTCACACAAGCTCCCGCTGGCTCTTTTCTTTTCTGTTTTTCAATATAGCACACACCTATCCCGTTGTCAAAGTTCTCAGCAACACGCTTCGCGATGCACAGAATTTATGCTAATCGCATAAATTCGCGCGGTATGTCTCGGGTTTTCTGTGACCTTCGCTCACAAAAAACGCCTCGCGGAATATTACCAGTGAACAGTAACCCGGAAACTTTCCTAATTCAGTTAAACAATTATTTGGCATAAAAAACTCCCTGCTTCACTACTTTTCATAGTAAAACAGGAAGTATATAAATCTTATTTTGAGATCTCGTCGATCAGACGCAGCTCCTCAGCTGTAAACGGTGCACAGTGGATCGCTTTCACATTATCAAGGATCTGCTGCGGCTTGGAAGCTCCGATCAGAACACTGGTAACTTCCTTATGCTGAAGCAGCCAGCCAAGCGCCATATCAGCCAGCTTCTCTCCACGCTGGGCTGCCAGATCGTTCAGTCTTCGGATCTGATCCAGACGCTCCGGCGTCAGCACACTTTCCTTAAGGAATCTTCCATCTTTGCGGATACGGCTGTCCTCCGGGATCCCGTTCAGGTAACGGTCTGTCAGCTGTCCCTGATCAAGAGGGCTGAAGGTGATCAGACCTTTTTTCAAAATGCCGGTGGTTCTCTTGAGACCGTTTTCTTCCACTGTTCTGTCAAAAATGGAATACCGGTTCTGGTTGATCACAAAGGGGCATTTCAGATCCTTCAGGATCGCTGCTGCCTGGCTTAAGGTTTTTCCATCATAATTGGAAAGTCCCACATAGAGGGCCTTGCCCTGCTGAACCGCTGTTGCCAGCGCCCCCATAGTCTCCTCAAGCGGAGTCTCCGGGTCCATTCTGTGATGGTAAAAAATATCCACATATTCCAGACCCATGCGCTTCAGGCTCTGGTCAAGGCTTGCCAGAAGATACTTGCGGCTGCCCCAGTTTCCATAAGGGCCTTCCCACATATCATAGCCTGCCTTTGTTGTGATGATCAGCTCATCACGGTATGGCATCAGTTCTTCTTTCAGGATCTTGCCGAAATTCCGTTCCGCACTTCCATAGGCAGGTCCGTAATTATTGGCAAGGTCAAACTGTGTGATACCATTGTCAAAAGCTGTAAAGCACAGCTGCTTCATGTTTTCATAATCAGAAGTATCTCCGAAATTATGCCATAATCCAAGAGACACCTTCGGAAGCATCAGGCCGCTTTCACCGCAGCGGTTGTACTCCATAGTTTCGTAGCGTTCCTTTGCAGGTGTGTACATAAAAACCTCCCATAATGTAGCATGATTTACATTTTCTGTAACTGCTTTTACTATACTTCACCGGCCCTTATTTCGCAAGACGGATCATATTCCAGCTGTGTTTTGCAAAAACTGCTTCCAGTTTTCCGCCGTCCAGCTTTGAGCACTCTGCACTGGCTTTTACAGGAACTACATTCTCCGGCTGAGCCTCTGTATTGGCTGCCTGAAGATCATCATTATTGAGTACAATATGCTCTACGATCTTATATCCCTCAAACTGTCTCAAGTCACAGGAAACTTCCATATCCTCATCCAGACTCTTATTCACTGCAAAGATCGTCAGCGTATCCTTTTCCTCATCCCAGACACATACAGAATCCAAATATGGAGCTTCTCCATAAGTCTTGCTTTCATATATAGGTGTGAGAACCTGTGTATTAAGGACGGTTCCTCTTCCAAACACACTTGTCAGCATATACGGATAAAAGATCGTCTGACGCCATGCGCCTGTATCGGATGTCATGATCGGCGCAATAACATTTACCAGCTGTGCCATGCAGGCGATCTTTACACGATCTGCATGACGGAGAAGTGTGATCAACATGCTTCCCACAAGAAGTGCATCCTCAAAGTTATAAACATCCTCCAGCTGATGGGGCGCCTGTACCCATTTTTCCAGCTTTTTATCCTGTTCATTGCTGTGGTACCATACGTTCCACTCGTCGAAGGAAAGATTGATCTGTTTTTTTCCATGCTTCTTTGCTTTTACAGCATCGCAGATGGAAACCACTCCTGAGATAAAATCATCCATGCCCTTGGAGCTTGCCAGAAAATCGGCAGTGTCTCCCGATGCATTTCCATAGTACTGATGCAGGGAAAGATAATCCACCTGATCGTAAGCCTCGTCAAGAACCGTATACTCCCAGGAGCCAAAGGTAGGCATTTCCAGACTGGAGCTTCCGCATGCAACAGTCTCAACCTCCGGATCCATAAATTTCATCAGGCGGGCAGTCTCTGCTGCAACTCTTCCGTACTCTGCCGCAGTTTTATGTCCCATCTGCCACGGACCGTCCATCTCGTTTCCGAGACACCATAATTTGATATCATGCGGCTGTTCATAGCCGTGAGCCTTACGGAGATCACTGTAATAGGTACCACCCTTAAAGTTACAGTATTCCAGAAGATTTTTCGCATCCTCCGGTCCTCTTGTTCCCAGGTTTACTGCCATCATCACATCGCTGCCGGCTTTTCTGGACCAGTCCACAAACTCATTGAGTCCAAACTGGTTTGTCTCGATGACACCCCAGGCCAGCTCCGGTCTGGACGGACGCTGAGTTTTCGGCCCGACACTATCCTCCCAACGGAATCCGGATACAAAATTTCCGCCCGGATAACGAACGATCGGTACCTGAAGCTCCCTTACCAGTTCCAGAGTATCCTTCCGAAATCCCTGCTCATCAGAAAGGGGGCTGCCTTCCTGATAAATCCCCTCATAAACCGCACGTCCGAGATGTTCTATAAAGGAACCATAGATCCTTTTGTCTGTTTTTCCGGTGAGGAAATATTTGTCCACGATGATCTGCGCTTTTTTCATTGTAAAAATCCTCCTGTAAATTATTATTTTCTGCCTGCCACTGCATTGGACTCTGTTTCCGATTCCGCCATATACAGGCTCTTACGCCTCTGTTCGCTCACACACTCTCAGACAGATCGGAAATCAACCGTTTCTATGTTTCATTTTACCATCCTGTTCTATCCATACCAGTGATTATCTTCCGAAACAGTTGACTTTTTTTCCGGTAAGATTTATCGTAAAGACAGTCTTACCAGACGGACGTCCCTCTGTCACTTTACTTTATACTTCCAGACAGAAAGTTCTTTACAATGCCACAGTCGGATTGTCTGATCTACGTAATGAAAGGAGCGCAGCATTTTCATGGATTTCACCTTAAATTTCTGCGAATACAACCGTTCCAACTCCGATTACGACAGGATTTTCCGGCCGGAGGGAAGCGGAGATTTTCTTTTTCTTTTATTTAAAACACCAATGAAGGTTTATCTGGGCGATCAGCTTACTGTCACCCGGGATAATGCCTGCATCTTTTATATTCCGGGAAATCCCCAGCATTATCAGGCTGTGCGAAAATTTCGGAACAGTTATGTCCATTTTTCCTGCGGAGAAAACCTGGCAAAACGGTTCGGACTTCCCTGCAACGAAATTTTTTACCCCAGTGACTGCCAGGAGATCGATCACTGTATCCAGAAGCTGCAGCATGAATATCTGAACAGAGAAGTTTTTTCCCGGGACTACGAGTATGCCCTGCTCTGCCAACTGATGATCACAGCCTCGCGGGAACTCCGCAGTACAGATACAAGCAAGTCTTCAGACTCGGAGCTCTGCAGCCTGTTCCAAAAAATCCGTCTGGAAATGCTTACAAATTACGAAAAGCCATGGACAACAGAAAAGCTCTGCGCCATGGCTAATCTCGAAAAAAGTCAGTTTTATTCCTGTTACCGGAATTTTTTTGACAGCACCCCTCATGCTGACTTGAATCTGCTCCGTCTGGAAAAAGCAAAAAATCTGCTCACCAACGAAGCTCTGCCTGTTCAACAGGTGGCTCTGCTGTGCGGATTTTCAAATCTCTCACACTTCAGCCGGTACTTCCGAAAGAACTGTGGCTGTTCGCCCAGTGAGTGGGCACGCCGCCCCTGACCAAAAGGATATTCACACTCTGCATTCACTGCGCAGGCAACTTGTCTGATCTGATCACCGTGCCGCATTACACTTCTCATAAGCAAACAGTGCCGCACCAAGCGCACCACAAAGCTGTGCCTCATCACAGATATAAAGCTTCGCTCCCAGCTTCTCCTCCAATGCCTGGATGATACCTTTATTTCTGGCAACACCACCGGTCATCATGTATTCCCCCGGATTCTTTTTGCCAAGGCGAGCTGCAAGAGCTCCTACCTTGGAAGCAACAGATACATTCAGACCATGGATGATATCTGCCACGTCCTTATTCTGGGCAACCAGGGAAACTACCTCGGACTCTGCAAATACAGTACACATGCTTGAGATCACTACGTTCTCTTTCCACTCCAGACCACGGGTACTCATCTCCTCCAGGGAAAGTCCAAGAGTACGGGCCATCATTTCCAGGAATCGTCCGGTTCCTGCTGCACATTTATCGTTCATCAGGAAATTTTTTACCGCACCGTTCTCGTCAATGCTGATCGCCTTGATATCCTGACCGCCGATGTCGATAACTGTACGCACATTCGGATTCAGATAATGGGCTCCCTTTGCGTGACAGGTAATCTCTGTGATACTGTCATCACCACTGTCAATATAGGCACGTCCATATCCGGTAGTAACGATACGCACGATATCTTCTTTCCTGATCCCTGCTTTTTCCACGGCCATCTCCAGGCTCTTCTCTGCACTCATCATAGCGCCGCCGCCTGTGGGAATGATCATGGTCGATTTAATTTTTCCGTCTTTATCCAGGATCACAACATCCGTACTTGTGGAACCGCTGTCGATCCCTGCCACATAATAAACTCCTGATTCCATTTTTTTCCTTATCTCCTCGCTGATTCCTTTTGATGGGTCCATATCCTCAGAGCCTTCCAGGGTCTCCGCAAAAGCCTGCACTCTGGTAAGGAGCTGTCCTGCACTCTGGCTTGTAAAATCTGTCTCGATCTTCAGAAGCGGAACCTTGATATCACGCTTGATGCTTGCATACTCAAATCCGTAATAGTCGCAGAATTTAATAGTATGATAAATGATCCCCTTCAGGTTCGGATCCAGATACAGCCGGTTTCTTCGGGTGCTGTTGTTCATACGGAAGCAGGGCATCTGTGAAAGAAGTGCATCCGCATAAGCCAGGAACATGGCATCGTCTTCCATTTTTTCCAGCTCCTCACGAATCACTGCAAGACGTCTTCCACCTGTACAGGTCAGGTTTTCCACATCCATGCGGATATTATCCCGGATCATTTTTTCCAGGATGCCGCTGACACGGACACCCAGAACACCGATATACGGCTGGTTATCCACAGGCTCATGGGAAAAAGCATTCAGAAATCCACTTCTGTCGAAGGTTTTCCCCGAAAATTTCTCATAAGCTTTCTTCAGACGGTGGATGCCCTGGGCAAGCTTCACCTTTTCACAGTCGTTATCCTCATGAGGCATGTCCAGCATGTACAGAAATTTACATTTACCGGTACTTTCCACAATGTCGTACACACGGCGCATGGAATCACAGCAGTTAACAAAAACAAGCTGCTCTACCTTTCCCTCCAGCACTGCCTGGATCACAGATTTTCCAAAGCCACAGAGATTAGCATGAGCGATCTGGTCCGAAAGCTCAAAATTCTCCGGCATTTCCTCAAGAACCGCACATTCCTCGCCAAAGCCCTTAAACAGCTCCAGCGGTGTATATTTACAGACGTAATGTATCATGACCGTTTTTCCTCCTTACCTTCTGACAGCATTTCCAGATATGCCTGAAGTCGTGTGGATACCTGGCCGTCACTGGAATTGGCCGGGTTACAGCCGTCACCGTCCAGGACCATGGTTGGAAGTCCTGCATTTTCCAGAGAATTTTTGATCAGGCTGGAAGCTCCGATGGTTCCCTTGCAGCCCCAATGCGCAAAAAGGATCCCGCCGTCTGCCTCTGTAAGGTTCGCCAGCTCCTGGGCACGCCGGATCCTCTGCTTCACACTTCCGTTGTAAATGCAGTTGACCATTTTTTCCGCAAGGGCCTCATAAGGATCCGAGGCCTGCATCCGCTGAAAACCGTCTGCAACAAAATCACAGGCACGGATATGCACGTTCTGGCTGTAATTAAATACATCCTTTACCGGCTCCTGCAAAAACGGCATCATATGCATCCACAAAATATGAAGACCTTCCCCCTTTGGTGCCTTCTTCACATCCTCAAGAAGCATTTTTGTGTATTTCAGGGATTCCTCTGAGCCCGCCAGAAGATGGCACATAAAGATCGCATACAGCTCATTTGTCAGGGAAGTCACCGGATCGTGATCCTTTCTGAGGGCAAGCTGGCTGCTGTAATAGGAGGCCGCTTCATTGCTGTTGGCAACTGCACGCTGTACCGACTGCTCGGAGATTTTTTTCCCGCCTACATCCTCCAGGAATTTCTTCAGCTCACGGAGCTGATCTGCAACATAGCTGATGGAATCCTGATTTTTTTCATAGGGTACGTCAATATAAAAGCCCGGGATCTGATATTTCTGTTTCAGATAAGGAAACGTCATCATGTTTCCATCGCAGGCAAGGTTTGTGTAGATGGTACATTTGGGCTTCGGTACCAATCCTGTCATGGACGCTCCCAGAAAAACTCTGTGATAGGAGCACATGGTTTCCGGAAAGCCCTCTGATTCCGTCTGTGCCAGAAATGCCTGCTCACATCTGGTTCCGGCGATGAAGCAGGACATTGCCTCCACGGAATACGGAGTGATCCCTGCTGCTGTCAGAAGCTCTCCCGGTACAAAAATGCTCACAAGCGCGGTATCGTCCGGTTTTGCAAGGGCTTTGATAATATTCTGCATGACTACACGGGCTACATACTGTCCCGAAGCCGGAAGCTTCCTGTCAGGAAAAAGCTGCAGACGTTTTTCCTGAAGCCGGTATCCAGTGAGAAGAAGTTTTCGTGCTTTTTCCGGATCCCTGATGGATCTCTCTCCCACCATATCCCCGAATTTCTTTATAATATCCAATCTGTCACATCCTCCGTCAAATCAAAAAATCTATTATAAGTCTGTCAGACGCTTACCCGAAATTTTGTCTCAAACAAAATCCTGTAGCATTATCATCGTCTAGATGGTATAAAGGTTCCACCTGTCAGACCAATATTTTTATTATAAAGATATTTTTTTCAAATGTAAACACGCCAATTTTTACAAATTTGAAGCCTTTTGCACATATCAAAACATCAAAATGCAGATTTTCCACAAAACTCGCATTCCTTTTCGTGGAAAACCTGCTTTTGTCTTATCACATTATCTTCTGCTCTGTTTTTTCCGTTACTCTGTATCACATCTGATGACGTACCACCTTATATTCATCTCCGGAACGATAATACGGACATTCCTTGTAAGCGCTGCTCACAAAACGATAATATTCATCCTCATCCAGATTGACATCACAGTAATATTCGTCACACTCTTCATCATATGTATAGTTTGCACAGTATTCGCAGCTGGTTCCCTTCATATTTATTTCTCCTCTCTTTGCAGGAAAGTATTTCTCCCTGCTGTTCTCCTGATTATATAATAAAAAAAGGAAGAATTCCATTACTGAAATCCTCCCTTTTTTATATATCAGAACATTCCGTTCACAGTCTTATATTTGTAAAGCATCTCCGCATGGTTCTGCTCTTCCACCTGGATATCTGCCAGAAGCTTCCGCACACCACTGTCTTCAAAAGCAAAAACATCCGAGTTGTATTCTCCGGAAATCAGCTTTTCTGTTCCGATACAGTCTGTTGCAAGAAAAGCATCGTGTTCCTTATCCTCTGAGGACATCACCGATGTGTAAGCAGCCTTGGGCTGGTAATCACGGCCGTCACTATCATTACAGTTTACCTGTGGAACTGTACCGGAAAGCACCTGGCTCAGGGAATCGTAATGCTCCTGCTCTTTTTTCTGAAGAGTCTGAAATAAGCTTTTAAGCTCCGGATCCCTGGCCTGCTGTGCATATTTTCCATATTTTTCAATGCAGCTTTTTTCCTGTGTCTGAAGATCCTGGATCACTGTGCGCTCTTTTTCCTTTAATATCATTATGATCATCCTTTCTTTTGATAATAATGATAGTATGGTTTGGAAACGCGATTTTATTCATGTTTTACGCAGTCAGGATCTCCATCAGTGCTACATAAAGATCCTTGTCCAGCTCCATAGACTGAAGCTCAGATAAAAGAACCGGCAGCTTCTTTCCGGCTGTGATCAGCTGATATAATCTGTCCTTCAGTACAAAACCGATCTCTGCCTGGTTCAGGAAATCAAAGACACGCTCTTTTGTCTGATTGTCTGCCACTTCGCCAGCGAGAATGATCTGCACCTCTGCCGCTGTGTCTGCTTCCACTTCCACACAGATCTTCTGAAGCTTCTCCTCATATTTTACAGCAGCCTCAGTCTCTGCTCCGTTAACCAGAACCTTCACAGTATCTGTTCCTGTTTTCGCAAAATTACAGAACTCCACGGTATAAGCTCTCTTTGCCGGGATCAGCTCTGTTTTTCCCTGTGCGGGATGAATGGTAAACACTGCCTGATCCTTTTCCTTATAATCCATTTCCGTAAATACACAGGCACCATTTTCGTAAGCACAGGTTTCGTTGTCATCCTCATACAATCTGAAGCTTCCGTCAGCACCCGGGAATACCCGGATATTCAGGCTTTCCGGATTCTTTTCCGCCTCTGTTCCACGGATCTCATCGGTCATCACCAGAATACCGCCTGCTTTTGCAAGAACCGGGATACTGTCCAGAGTACGGTACATATCCACCATTCTTCCGCCCTCATAGCGCAGACCTGTTTGACACTCCCCACAGCTAAAGCAGGGGGATTCTTGCTTCTCCCACTACTGCATTGGCTCTTACACAGTGTCCACAAGCTATATTTATACTGTTCCCGTATGCCCTACGGTACAGTTTTTATCTTTATGCAGACTGCATCTGCAGTCCTTTTTTCAGAATATTGATACTTGCATTCGTATCCCGGTCATGAACCGCATGGCATTTGGGACACTCCCAGATACGAATGCCCAGATTTTTTATCCGTGGATTTCTGTAGCCACAACAGCTGCAGGTCTGACTGCTCGGATACATCGTTGGTACTCTGTGAATTTCATTTCCATACCAGCCAGCTTTATATTCCAGCATTTCAAAAAATTTTGCCCAGGAAACACTCGCTATCGATTTTGACAGTTTATGATTCCGGATCATCCCCTTAACATTCAGATCTTCAATACAGATGGTTTGGTTTTCACGCACCAGCATCGTTGACTGTTTCTGCAGGAAATCATTCCGCTGATTGGTTACTTTCTCATACACTCTTGCCACCCTGATCCGCTGCTTCTCGCGGTTATGGGAATCTTTTTGTTTTCGGGAAAGCCTGCGCTGTTCTCTTATGAGTTTTCGCATTGAGCGTTCCAGATATCTGGGATTTGATACCGTATTTCCATTACTGTCGGAGTAGAACGCTTTGATCCCGACATCAATCCCTATCGTTCCGCCAGCATTTGAGCGTGGTTCCGGTTCAAAATCAACATTTAAAACCGCAAAATATTTTCCAGCCGGTGTGTGCTCAATGATCACGTGATTAATCTTTTCCACTTCCATCGACTGCCGTATTTTAACAGATCCAAGTTTCGGAAGTTTGATATATCTTCCCACAATACGAATATTATCTTTTTGATTTACCGTTCTGTATGACTGGAACCGGTTATGTTTACTTTTGAAGGTTGGATAGGAAGCCCATTTCTGAAAGAAATTCACAAATCCCCGGTCGAGATCCCGCAAAGACTGCTGTAATGCAATGGAATCTGCTGCTTTCAGAAAGGCAAACTCCTCTTGCTTTTTCAGTTCAGTCAGCATGGCGGAAGTCTGGGAATAGCCGATCTTTTCCCCATTTTCATAGCCTTCCTTACGCATGGCAAGTCCCCGGTTGTAGATGAACCGGCAGCATCCCAGGGTCTGATGGATGAAGTTTTTCTGTTCTCTGTTCGGGTAGATTCTAAATTTAATTCCTTTTTGCATTATCCCATCTTATCCTTTTGTCTCTGCGATGTTTTCTGGTTTTCAATATACTGTTTTACTGTTTCCTGCGGAGCACCGCCCACCGTCGATACAAAATAGCTGTTTGTCCAGAGAGTCGGCATTTTCGTTTTAAGATAGGGAAATTCCTGTCTTAAAATTCTGGACGTATAGCCTTTAAATGACTTTACAGCTTTGTGGATGCCAAACTGAGGATCTACTTCCAAAAGCATATGAACATGGTCTGGCATGATCTCCATTTCCAGAATGTCTACAGAAAGATTTGCAGCATACTCTGTGAGCAGCTCCTTCAGCCGGACGTCCACACCGTTAATTAATACTTTTCGTCTATACTTTGGACACCATACTACATGGTATTTACAGGAATAGACGACATTGTTGTTTGATTTATATGTTGTGTTCATATTTGTATTATACTAT
>QWCN01000124.1_pt1 | contig 147049 bp, 124 predicted proteins | sample 1972711 | NCBI WGS metagenome assembly QWCN01 (sample SAMN09866707, study PRJNA288562) | Human gut metagenome isolate term1_stool, whole genome shotgun sequencing... | isolation source: gut | host: Homo sapiens | place: USA: California | reverse complement strand
GCGCTGTGGTTTTTGCGCCCTTGAGATGCCCCAAACTCTTTTGATTCCCGTTTGCCTTGTTTGGGGGCAGTTCCTTCCAACTGTTTTGCTCATCTCTTTTGGGTAATGATAGGATATGCCAAGGCCCCCTTGTGTAAAGGGGGCTGTCGAGCGGAGCGAGACTGGGGGATTGTCAATTCCCGGACAACCCCTCCGTCAACGCTTCGCGTTGCCACCTCCCCTTACACAGGGGAGGCTTTGGAAGGGAACCCCTATTCCCCCAAATTCTCCAGCATCTCCCGGTGGAAGGCGGCGAACTTTTCCAGATCCGCCGCCACCTGCTCCTGTCGCTGGATGTACTCGGTGGGGTACTTGGGGTGGAAAACCCGGTCGATCCGGTCGTCCCGGCGGATATCCACCATTTTGGTGGAGCCGCCCGCGCCCAGCGACAGGATGCTGTGCAGCTCCTCCATGATGTAGATATTATATAGTCCCTCCGCGCCGGATATGCACCAGCCCACGTTCTCAAAGCTGCCGGACATGTACTTCTGGCGATAGAGATAGTAGGGGGCGAACCCGGCGGCGCGCAGGGTGGGGTCGGCGTAGTCCAGCATTTCCGCCACGGCCTCAGCCGAGGGGATGGGGCTGCCCTCCAGCGTCAGGCGGCTGCCCTTTTTCAGCGCCAGCGTGTGGACGGTGATGTTGTCCGCCCCGCTTTTGATGCACTGATCCAGCGTTTTCCGGAAGCCCTCCGGCGTGTCGGCGGGCAGTCCGGCGATCAGATCCATGTTCACATGGGGGAACCCCATGGACGTAGCCAGCTCCATGGCGGCCAGAATGTCCGTCGCCGAGTGTCGGCGGCCGATGGCCCGCAGCACGTTGTCGTCCAGCGACTGGGGATTGACGCTGATGCGGTCGGCCCCGTGGTCGAGGAGCACCTGTAATTTCTCCCGGTCGATGGTGTCGGGGCGGCCCGCCTCGATGCAGTACTCCACCACGCCGCTGAGGTCAAAGCTGCGGTTCAGGTGGGTCAGCAGATGATCCATCTGCTTGGCGGACAGTGTGGTGGGCGTGCCGCCGCCCATGTAGAAGGACTTGATGCGCAGTCCCGTGTCCTGCACCATCCGGGCCGCCAGCGTGATCTCCCGCTCCAGCGCCTGAAGATACGGCTCCATCAGCTTGAAGGAGCGCTCCACCGCCTGGGACACAAAGCTGCAATAGGCGCATCGTGTGGGGCAGAAGGGGATGCCGATATACAGGGAGATGTCGTTGGGCTGGAGAGCCTCCTTGGCGGCGATGCCCGCCTGTGCCGCCTCGATACACATGCGGCGGCGGGGCGCGGATACCTGATAGGTGCGCTCCAGCTCACGGTCGGCCTGCCGGGGCGTCATGCCGCCGCGCAGCAGTCGTGCCGCCAGCTTGGCGGGCCGCACGCCCGTCAGGCTGCCCCACGCGGGGACGCGGCCCATGATCTCCACCGCCGCCTTGAAAAAGCTCATTTTCAGCGCCCGCTGCCGCAATCCCTCCTGCTGATAGGGGGTCAGCGCGGGATCGATGCGCACGCGGGAAAGACCGCGGCCCTCCCGTCCCTGATAGCGGATGCGGGTGGTCGCGGTGGTGTAGGTGTTTCCCTCGGATAATTTGACCCAGGCGCAGTTTTCCTCCGCCGCGTCCGGGTCGTACACCGGACGCTCGGTGGGGAAAAAGGCCAACAGATCCTGTTCGATAGCGTAGCGGTCGTTGTGACCGGTAAAGATCAGCTTCATGCGTTCATGCCCTGCTTCATATAGGGATTGTACTTCCGCTCATAGTCCATGTCGGTGGCCTCGTCGTGGCCGGGATACACGGTGTACTGGCCCTCCAGCCGACCCAGACGGGCCAGCGATCGCAGCATGGCCCGGTAGTCGCCGCCGGGGAAGTCGCACCGGCCGCAGGAGCAGCGGAACAGCGTGTCTCCGGCGAAGATCACGTTCTGGCCCTCCACCAGCAGGCACACGGAGCCCTGAGAGTGGCCGGGGGTCTCCAGCACGTCCAGCGTCAGGCCGCCCACCGTCAGCTTGTCCCCCTCCTTGTAGTACCGCTGGTTCTTCTCGCCCAGCCGGGGGAACCGCAGCTCGCCGCCTGCGCCGTCCACGGCGTCGGCGCGGTGGATATAGACCGGCAGCTCCGGCCATTTTTCCAGCAGACCCGCCACGCCGGTGTAGTGGTCAAAGTGGCCGTGGGTCAGCAGGAGCATGGTGGGGGTGCAGCCGGAGGAGGCGATCATGGCGGCGATCCGTTCCGGCTCGTCGCCGGGGTCGATGACGGCGCAGACCTTGGCTTCCTCGTCGCAGAGGATGTAGCAGTTGGTCATGATGGGGCCCACCATCAGAGACAGTACCTTCATGCAAGCGCCCTCCTTACAGCTGGTCGGTGTCCACCACCAGCGTCAGCGGGCCGTCGTTCAGGCTGTCCACCTGCATGTAGGCGCCGAACTCGCCGGTCTCGGTGTGGAAGCCCTTGGCGCGGCACAGCTCCACGAACTTCTCGTACAGGGGGATGGCCACATCAGGCCGTGCGGCGGCCAGAAATTCGGGGCGGCGGCCCTTCTTGCAGTTGCCATACAGGGTGAACTGGGAAACCACCAGCAGCTCGCCCTTCACCTCGTCAAGGCCCCGGTTCATCTTGCCGTTTTCGTCCTCGAAGATGCGAAGGCCCGTCAGCTTGTCCGCCAGCTTGACGGCCTGGGCCTCGGTGTCCTCATGGGTGATGCCCAGTAGGATCAGGAAGCCCTCGCCGATCTGGCCATGTACTTTTCCGTCGATGGTGACGGAGGCGTGCTTCACGCGGGTCAATACAGCGCGCATAATTTATTCTCCTTTATACAGATAGTATTCAATCGATGCGGGGGGGGGAATGCCGATATGCGAATAAGGTACAAAAATCAGTTGTAGGGGCGGACGACTCTGTCCGCCCTGACGGCGTAAGATAGTGCCTTCAAAATCAAGATAGATGCTACGGCAGCATAGCTGCCGAGATCGACACTAAAAACATGCCACCGGCATATTTTTTTAACGTGTCGACGTCGGCCCCTACGAAGCGCTTATCGAAGATTTTGCGCCAGCTACTTTTACCCCGCCGGCCGTGTCACCTTCATGACCCCCTGGATCTGCTCCAGCCGGCTGGTGACGGTTTTCAGCTGCTCCCGGCCTGACACGGCGATGCCCAGATCCAGCAGGGCGAAGCCGTCCGGCGTAGACCGGGCGTTCAGGGACAGCACCCTTGTCTTGGTGGCCGACAGCACCGTGGACACGTCCACGATCAGGCTGATGCGATCCTTGGCCACCACCTGCAGCATGGTGTGGTATTCCTCGCTGGTCTTGTCGGCCCAGCTGACCCGGATCCAACGCCCCGCCTCGGCGGGATTGTCCCTGGAGCGCAGCACGTTGGGGCAGTCCGCCCGGTGCACCGACACGCCGTAGCCCCGGGTGATGAAGCCCACGATATCGTCTCCCGGCACGGGAGAGCAGCACTTGGAGAACTTCACCAGACAGTTGCTGAGACCCTCCACGATGATGCCGTGCTCGCCCTTCCGCTGGGGCACGGCGGGCCGCATCACCTCCGGCTGGCCCGCCACAGGCACCTCCGCCTGCCGCTCGGCCTGATGCTGGTGCAGGATACGCTGGATATCCTCCCGCAGTCGGCCGATGACCTTCAGGGCCGTCACGCCGCCGTAGCCGATGGCGGCGTACATATCGTCCACGGAGTTGAAGCTGAGCTTTTTCAGCACATTGGGCACGTTCTCGTCCGCCAGCAGCTCCTTCAGGGAGACACCGGTGCGCTTCAGCTCCGACTCGAAGCTCTGGCGGCCGTTGACGATGTTCTCGTCCCGCTTCTCCCGCTTGAACCACTGGCGGATTTTGCTGCGGGCGTTGCTGGAGCGGGCGATCTTGATCCAGTCGCGGCTGGGGCCGTGAGCGCTCTGGCTGGTGGAGACCTCCACCACGTCGCCGTTCTGCAGCCGGTGGTTCAGCGGCACGATGCGGCCGTTCACCTTGGCAGACACCATGTGGTTGCCCACGGCGGAATGGATGTTATAGGCAAAGTCGATGGGCGTGGCGCCGGCAGGCAGGTTGATCACGTCGCCGTTGGGGGTGAACACAAACACCTCGTCGGCGAACATGTCTACCTTCAGGGAGTGGATGAAGTCCTCCGCGTCGGCGCCCTCCTGATTCTCCAGCAGGCGGCGCACCCACTCATAGCGGCCCTCGTCGCCGCCGCCCTGTCCGTTCTGCTTGTACTTCCAGTGGGCGGCGATGCCGTATTCCGCCACCTCGTGCATCTCCTTGGTGCGAATCTGTACCTCAAAGGGGATGCCGCTCTCGCCCACCACCGTGGTGTGCAGGCTCTGGTACAAATTGGGCTTGGGGGTGCCGATATAGTCCTTGAACCGGCCCAGAATGGGCTTGAACAGGTCGTGAATGATGCCCAGCACGTTATAGCAGTCCGCCACCGTGTCCACGATGACGCGGAAGGCGAACAGGTCGAACACGTCGTCCAGACTCTTGTTCTGGGTGTACATCTTGCGGTAGATGGAATAGGGGTGCTTCATGCGGCCATACACGGTGGCCTCGATGCCCTCCTCCCGGAGCCGCGTCACGATCCGGTTGTGGACGGCGGACATGAACCCGTCGTACTCCGCCGCCTTCTCGTCCAGCGCCTCGGTGATCTCCCGGTAGCCCACCGGGTCGAGATATTTCAGACTGAGGTCCTCCAGCTCCCACTTCATCTTCTGCATGCCCAGCCGGTGGGCGATGGGCGCGTAGATCTCCATGGTCTCGAAGGATTTCTGCTTCTGCTTCTCCGGCGTCTGGTACTCCATGGTGCGCATGTTGTGGAGCCGGTCGGAGATTTTGATGAGGATGACGCGGATGTCCTTGCTCATGGCCATCAGCATCTTCCGCAGGTTCTCCATCTGCTCCTCCTCCTTGGAGGTGTAGTGGACGCGGGTCAGCTTGCTGACGCCCTCCACCAGATCGGCGATGGTGGGGGAAAACAGCTTGGCCAGCTGCTCGTGGGTAGCCTCGGTGTCCTCAATGGTGTCGTGCAGTAGCGCCGCCACAATGGATTCGCTGTCCAGATGCAGCTCCTCCGCCACGATCTGAGCCACCGCCAGCGGGTGGGTCACAAAGGGCGAGCCGTCCTTGCGCAGCTGCGGGCCGTGCAGGTCCCGGGCAAACTCATAGGCCTGCCGGATCTGCTGGAAGTTGGCGGAGGGGTTATAGCCCCGCACGGTGTCCTCCAGATGCTGATACATGGCCTCGATATCTGCGGTCTTGCTCATTGGATGGCACCTCCTCCCCGTCCTGTGGCCTCCGCGTCGGCCAGACGCTGTATGTATACGGAATCCTCCAGATGGACTTTTTTATCCTTTCCCGCCAGATGCAGCGTCACGCTGTCGCCCTGCGCCGAAACGTCCAGCAGGCCCCGTTCCTGAAACACCGCCAGACAGAACGCGCCCCGCAGGAACGCGTCGGTCTTGCCCAGCGCCGCGCTCAGCGACCGCAGCAGCGGCAGATACGCCGTGTGCAGCCCGTCCTCCGGCACCAGATGCTCCAGCGCCCGCCATACGGTCACGTACTGCTCGCGGGTGGGCAGCATCCGCCGTGCATTCCTGGCGGACACTGTGCCGCCGCCGGTGCATTGCCGCACCAGCGCCAGCGACTCCTGCTCCCGGCTGCTGGCCAGCAGCGAGGGCCGGATATCCACCATTTGCAGCTGCATGGTGCGGTTGCCCCGGAATTCGTTGACCTGTAAATAGAAGGCCGCGTCCACCCGGTCGCCCTCGGCACAGCCGCAGGCGGAGGAGGTGGTGGAGAAGAAAATGCCGTCAAACTGAGCGCTTCCCTTGCCCAGCCGCAGCTTCAAATGCCGGTTCTGGCCCACGTTCTGCGTCCGCAGCAGCGTGGCGCCCATCAGGCAGAACAGGGGCCGGGCGTTGCCGCTGCCGTAGGGCTCCAGCGCGCTCAGCGCCTCCACCTCCTGTAACGTGACACGACCGGGCTGATGCAGCTCCATGTCGATCTCCAGCACCGATTCCGGCGCCTTGCCCACCCAGTACTCGGCGGCGTATTGGTTCATCCGCTCCCGAAAGGCGGGGATGTTGGCCTCGTCAATGGTAAAGCCCGCCGCCAGCTCGTGGCCGCCGAAGCCCAGCAGCAGGTCGGAGCAGCTCTCCAGCGCGGCGAACAGGTTGAAGCCGCCCCAGCTGCGGCAGGAGCCCTTGCCCACCCCGCCGTTGAGGTGGATCATAAAGCTGGGACGGGAGTATTTTTCACTGAGGCGCGAGGCCACGATGCCCACCACGCCCTGATGCCACGTGTCCGAGGCCAGCACCAGCGCCCGGCGTTCCTCCTCCGGCAGCTGCTCGATCATCTCCTCCGCCTGAGAGTAGATGGTCTGCTCCACGCACTGCCGCTCCCGGTTCAGGGCGCACAGCGCCTTGGCCAGCTCCTCCGCCTGGGCGGGATCCTGACACAGCAGCAGGTCGGCCGCCATGTCCGCCGCACCCATGCGGCCCGCCGCGTTGATGCGGGGCGCCAGCACGAAGCCGATCTGCACCGAGGAGATCTCCCGTCCGGCCAGACCAGCCTCCTTCAGCAGGGCGTGCAGCCCGATAAAGTCCGAGCGATCCAGCGTGGCAAGGCCCCGGGATACGATGGTGCGGTTCTCGCCGGTCATCTGCATCACGTCGGCCACGGTGCCCACCGCCGCCAGCGTGCAGTACCGGGAGAACAGAGCCTCCTCCCTGTCGGGGCCGCCCAGCGCCAGCACCAGCTTCAGCGCCACGCCGCACCCGGCCAGATGCTTGAAGGGATATTCGCAGTCGCCGCGCCGTGGATCCACCACCGCGCAGGCCACCGGCAGCGTCTCCTTGCACTCGTGGTGATCCGTCACCACCACATCCATGCCGATGGAGCGGGCAAAGGCCACCTCCTCCACGCCGGTGATGCCGCAGTCCACCGTCACCAGCAGCGTGGCGCCGCCCTTCCGCAGCCCCTCGATGGCGTCGCGGCTCAGGCCGTAGCCGTCCTCGATCCGGCGGGGAATGTAGTGCAACACGTCGGCGCCCCGGCTTTTCAGATAGTCCACCATGATACACGTGGCGGTGATGCCGTCCACGTCATAGTCTCCAAAAATCGCGATCCTCTCTCCGGCGGCGACCGCCTGTGCGATCCGTTCCACGGCCTTGTCCATATCCCGCATCAGAAATGGGGAATAGGTCAGCGACGTTTCCTGTGTCAGGAATTCCGCCGCGTCCTCGGCGCATTCCACGCCGCGGCTCGCCAGCACGCCGGATACCAGGTAGGGATAGCCCGCGTCGGCCAGCCGTTCCGCTGCGGCGCTGTTTTCCTGCGCCACATGCCAGGACGGAAATTTCATGGTTCGCCCGCCTCCTTTCGTTTCCTTCTATAATAAGCTATAGTATAGCAAATATCCGGAAAAAGGTAAAGAAAAAATTCTCTCCCCCTATGGTTGCAATCCTTAACGCTATCCCGTATAATAAAAGTTGAAAACCATAGAATCGAGGAATCATCATGCGTCCTGACGGCAAGCGGGTCAAAGACCTTCCGCCCATTGTGGCGGCCATTCCCTATATCATGCCCAAGCGGTATGACGCCCAGAACACCATTACCGAGTATATTGACGAGGAGCTGATCAAGTCCTACATCCGGGAAAAGCGCCGTACCGGCATCCGGATCAACCATATGGCCGTCATCATCGCCGCCTACTACCGGGCCGTGATGTATAACCCCAAGCTGAACTACTTCATCATGAACAGCAAGGTATACAAGCGGAACCACTTCTGCGTGTCCTTCGTGATCCTGAAGAAGCTGGCGGACGGACGGCCTGACGAAACATCCCTGAAAATTTTCCTGACGCCGGAGGACACCGTGTTCTCCATCCAGCAGAAGATCACCGACGCCGTGTCCGCCAACGCCGCCACCGAGCAGAAGAACAATACCGACAAGTTCGCCCGGATGATGTTCTCCATCCCGCTGCTGCCCAAGCTCGTCATCTGGCTGGCCTACCATCTGGATAAGCTGGGTCTGCTGCCCCGGAAGATCATCGACCTCAGCCCCTTCCATACCAGCATGTTCATCACCAATCTGGCCTCCATCAAGACCAGCTATATCCACCACCATTGCTACGAGTTCGGTACCACCAGCGTGTTTGTCTGCATGGGCAAGCCTGTGCCGGATTACATGAGCGGCAATCTCAACAAGAAGATCATGCCGCTGGGTGTGGTGATGGACGAGCGGATCTGCACCGGCTATGAATACGCCGCCTTCTGCAACGATTTCCGCAAGTTCCTCCGCAAGCCGGAGGAACTGGAGGTTCCCTATCAGGCGGAATAAAGCGGCGCCGCGTCCGCAACTGACGGATGTGCGGGCGGATTTGTGCGGTTTGGCATGATTTTTCGTTGAAATGTCCATTTGCGTTTCCGGTTTGCCCCGTGATATACTGGAAAAAAGGAGGCGAATGCCATGAAAGAATATGAGATCCTGATCGAAACGATAAATCCGTGCGGCGGAGAAGCACATGCCAAGCGGGAAATTATTGAAGCGAAAGCTGAAAGCCCGGAAGCCTATGTAAAAGCCAAAACACGCTACCCGGTGATCGACCATGTACAGGAGCCAGACGGCGACACGCGGATCGTTACGGGAGACGGCGCGGGCAGCATGGTAAGATATACCTTTACGGAGCTGTAAAAAGCATATAACAAAAGCGCCGCCTGAAAACATCAGGCGACCTGAGGGCGGCGTCTTTTATCGGGACAGGAAAAGGGAGGACTTCCGTCCTCCCTTTTCCCTACCATATAAACCACAAGGCGACAAATCGCCGGGGTATCGTGAAGATACGCCCGCCGTGCAATGCACCGGGCGGTTGTCATTTCATTATAACGAAAAACGTGGGAAAAGCAAACCGATATTTTCACAAAAAATAGCGGATGCTCTTGTACAAATCGTCAAAAGTTGCACAAAAACCGCTCCCGGAGAGCTTTCCGGAAGCGGTTTGGTGAGTCAGCGTTCCGGGTCCCAGTCGGAGGGCCCGCCGCCGAAGCGGTCGTCCGTGTGGAATTCCCCGTCGTCCCGGGGCGGCTGACAACCCACGCCGGACATCTGCTTGATGGCCTGGAAGTAGCCGATATCCGTCTGCTGGATATAGGGCATGATCCAGATGCTCAGGATGCCCAGCGTCAGTCCGCACAGGATGATCCAGCCCAGAAAGCTGAGATCCAGCACGAACAGCTCCCACTTGTGGCCCCGTGTCTGGGCCTTGCTCATGTTCAGCGCCTCCATCACGCCCATCTCCGGATTCTCACACAGATTATACAGGGCGAAGCGGTAGCGGTATCCGGCGATAATGCCGGGGATGATGAACAGCAGCGACCACAGGAACACGAAGATATACTGCACGATCTCCAGCAGGATGATCTTGCCCGCAAACAGGAATCCGTCAAACAGGGTGGTGTAGGGGGTGATAAGCCCCTTGCGCACGTTCATGGTGTACAGGATATACCCCGCGCCCAGCACCGCCGTCACCAGCGATATCACGATGGAGATGAACCACACCGCCGGCGCCGGCAGGTGCAGGATGGGCTCCGTTCCCCGCAGATACACCGCCGCCTCCGGCATGTAATCCGCCAGATAGCCGTATACCTCCGCCTGAGGGCTGCCGGACACCAGATAGTCGATGCCGTCCAGCACCAGTCCGATGGCCAGATAGATCAGCGTGAACACATAGGCCGATTCCCTGGCGTTTTTGGTGATGGCCTTGGCCTCATATTTCAATTGTACCCGATCGAGCATAAGAAAAAGCTCCTTTCCATGGCTGCAATGACTTCCTTCTACTGGAAAGCCGCCGGAGACGCTCCGCCGCTTTCTTCAATATATTGTATCACGGGGAGAATGGGAACGCAAGACCAGAAAATTTGAGAGAAAATTGGGTTTAGTTACCGACAAAAAAGACAAATTTTCAGGAAGAATTCCCGCATAACACTGGACAACAGCGAGTTTTTGTTGTATGATAAAACGCAGTGTGAGGTGGTATCTCACCACCTGAAGTAGCCGATGGTGAAGATCAGGCGTGCGGACTTGGAACCCCCGCGCGTGTGATACTCACCATCAGATACGAATGCAGTAAGATGAGGTGAAGACAATGGCACAAGCTTTCTTTGGCGGCGTTCATCCCAATGACATGAAGGCCGCGACCAATGAAAAGGCCATCGAAAAGCTGGAAGCTCCGGCTGAGGTGGTCATCCCCATGTCTATGCACATCGGTGCGCCTTGCAAACCCATTGTTGCAGTGGGCGACAAGGTAAAAATTGGACAGAGGATCGGCGAACCCGGCGGATTCGTATCCGCCCCCATCCACGCCAGCGTGTCCGGCACGGTCAAGGCTGTGGAACCCCGCCCCTATTCCATGGGCGGCACCATGATGTCCGTGGTGATCGAGAACGATTTCCAGGACACCATCAGCGAAGACGTGAAGCCCGCGGCTGACCCCGAGAACCTGACGGGTGAGCAGCTGGTGGAGATCGTCAAGAACGCAGGCATCGTCGGCCAGGGCGGCGCTACCTTCCCCACCCACGTGAAGATCTCCTCCGCGCTGGGCAAGGTGGACTACGTCATCATCAACGCCGCCGAGTGCGAACCCTACATCACCGGCGACCACCGCACCTGCCTGGAGCGTCCCGATCAGGTCATCAAGGGCGCTACCGTGCTGGCCAAGTGCTTCGGTCTGGACAAGGTGTACATCGGCATCGAGGCCAACAAGCAGAACGCGGCCGACGTGCTGAATGCCAAGATCCAGGAGCTGAACGCTCCCGTGGTGGTGGAAGTGCTCCACACCCGTTACCCCCAGGGCGCTGAGAAGCAGCTGGTGCAGGCCGTGTCCGGCCGTCAGGTGCCCTCTGGCAAGCTGCCCGCCGATGCAGGCTGCTGCATCTTCAACCTGAACACCACCTGCGCCATCTACCGTGCTGTGTACGAGGGTATGCCCGTGGTCAGCAAGATCGTCACCGTGTCCGGCTCCGGCGTTATCGAGCCCAAGAATATCGAGTGCCCCATCGGCACCCCCATTTCCAAGCTGTTCGACGCTTGCGGCGGCCTGAAGGATGAGACCTATAAGCTCATCATGGGCGGCCCCATGATGGGTCTGGCCCAGTACAGCGTGGACGTGTCCGTCGGTAAGGGCACCGGCGCCATGCTGGCCTTTGCCGGTGAGGAGGAGAAGTACGAGGAGAATCCTCAGTGCATCCGCTGCGGCAAGTGCGTGGGCGTGTGCCCCATCCGTCTGGAGCCCGTGTTCATGTACAAATATCTGATGAAGGGCGACGTGGAGACGTGGCAGAATACGCTGCACGGCATGGACTGCATCGAGTGCGGCGCCTGCACCTACACCTGTCCCGCCCGCCTGCCTCTGACCCATGCGTTCCGTCTGGGCAAGCAGCAGGTCAACAACGCGAGAATGGCCGCCAAGGCCAAGGCCGAGGCCGAGAAGGCCGCTGCCGAAAAGAAGGAGGCGTAAACCATGACTGATTACAAGAATCTGAAGCTGATCGCGTCCTCCTCCCCCCATATCCGTTCCAACGAGAACACCCGCTCCATCATGCTGGACGTGATCATCGCCATGCTGCCTGCGCTGGTCTGGGCCATCTATAACTTTGGCTTCAAGGCGCTGATCTCTGTGGCAGTGTCCGTTGTGGCCTGCCTGTTCTGGGAGTGGCTGTACCGCAAGCTGCTGAAGAAGCCCCAGTCCATCGGCGACCTGTCCGCCGTTGTCACCGGTATGCTGCTGGCCTTTGTGTGCCCGCCTGAGCTGCCCTGGTGGACGCTGATTATCGGCGCGTTCTTCTCCATCGTTGTGGTCAAGCAGCTCTACGGCGGCATCGGCTGCAACTTCCTGAACCCCGCGCTGGCCGGTCGTGCCATTCTGCTGGCCAGCTATGCCACCGCCATGACCACATGGTCTCTGCCCAGCAGCAAAAAGGCGCTGGCAGACGTGATCTCCACCGCTACTCCCCTGCAGATCATGAAGGAGGGCACGGCGGAGAAGTTCACCGAGCTGACCACCAACTACTCCGTGGCGGACATGTTCATCGGCCGTATCGGCGGCTCTCTGGGCGAGGTTTCCGCTCTGGCGCTGCTGCTGGGCGGTGCGTGGCTGCTGATCCGCAAGGTCATCAGCTGGCATACCCCCGTGGCGTTCATCGGTACCGTCGCGATTCTGACCCTGATCTCCGCTCCCGCCGGTATCGACAACGTGCAGTACATGCTGTACAACGTGTTCGGCGGCGGCCTGATGCTGGGTGCCTTCTTCATGGCCACCGACTATGCTACCTCCCCCGTTACCAAGCCCGGCCAGCTGATCTTCGGCATCGGCTGCGGTCTGATCACCTGCTTCATCCGCCGCTTCGGTTCCTATCCCGAGGGCGTGTGCTACTCCATCCTGATCATGAACTGCACCACCTGGCTGCTGGATAAGTACATCCGTCCCACCATCTATGGTGCGGTCAAGAAAGAAAAGAAGGAGGCGGCTAAGTAATGAAAATCTCCGGTAAGTTTATTCTCAAGGTCGCCGGCACCCTGACTGTTATTTCTCTGGTTGTCGCCGCCCTGCTGGGTCTGGTCAACAATGTGACCGCCGACAAGATCGCCGAGATCGACGCGGCCAACACCCGCGAGGCTATGAGCGCCGTTGTCCCCGAGGGCAGCGAATTCACCGATAAGCTGGAAATCAGCCAGGAAGTGCTGGATGCCGCTGCCGCTCAGGGCGGTAAGATCACCGAGCTGTACGGCGTGAAGAACGCTGGCGCCGATGCTGGTTACGTCATGAAGATCTCCGCCTCCGGCTCTCAGGGTACCATCGTTATGATGGTGGGCGTGGACGCCAACAAGGCCATCACCGGCATCTCCGTGGTCAGCCATTCCGAGACCTCCGGCATCGGCACAAAGGTCGTGGGCAACGAGCCCAACACCGCCGGTGTCCCCGTTCTGGATCAGTTCCAGGGCATGTCCGGCGCGGGCTCTCTGGTGGTAGGCAAGACCATCACCGCCATCTCCGGCGCCACCGTTTCCACCAAGGGCATCACCATGGGCGCTAATGCCGCTCTGGCTGCCGCGGAAGTTCTGGGCTAAGAAAGGAGGAGCTGCAATAATGAATTTCGGTAAGCAACTCAAGGAAGGCCTTATTACGCAGAACCCCGTGCTGGTGCAGGTGCTGGGCATGTGCTCCACCATGGCTATCACCACGTCGTTCTTCAACGGTCTGGGCATGGGCGTTTCCGTGCTGATCATCCTGACCCTCTCCAATATTTTCATCTCCCTGCTGCGCAAGATCATTCCCAATGAAGTGCGTATCGCCTGCTACATCGTGGTCATCGCCGGCTTCGTGACCTGCGTCGACCTGCTGCTGAAGGCATTCGTTCCCGCCCTGTCCAACTCTCTGGGCGTGTTTATCCCTCTGATCGTCGTGAACTGCATCATCCTGGGCCGTGCCGAGGGCTTCGCCTCCAAGAACGGCGTGGGCGCTTCCGCGGTGGACGGCATCTGCCAGGGCATCGGCTACACGCTGGTGCTGGTGGTCATGTGCGTGGTTCGTGAGTTCCTGGGCAGCGGCAAGTTCGGCGGCGGCCTGCTGGGCGGCGGCGCACTGGGCAGCGCTCCCGGCGTTGTCATCTTCCCCGAGGAATTCGGTATCAAGGTTCTGACGCTGCCGGTCGGCGGCTTCCTGACGCTGGGCGCACTGATCGCTGTGATGCAGTGGGCGCTGGCCAAGAGCGAAAAGAAAAAGGAGGCCAAGTAAGTTATGTCTATTACTACTTTGCTCGCCATTTCTCTTGGCGCTATTCTGACCAATAACTTTATTTTCTCCCAGTTCCTGGGTATCTGCCCCTTCCTGGGCGTGTCCAAGAAGATCGACACCGCCGTGGGTATGGGCGCCGCCGTGACCTTCGTTATGGGTCTGGCTTCCGCGTTCTGCTATCTGATCAATCTGGTGCTGGTGGCCCTGCATCTGGAGTTCATGCAGACCGTGGCCTACATTCTGGTCATCGCCGGTCTGGTGCAGTTTGTGGAAATGTTCCTGAAGAAGAACATCCCCACCCTGTACACCGCGCTGGGCGTGTACCTGCCCCTTATCACCACCAACTGCGCCGTGCTGGGCGTGGCCCTGCTGAACACGCAGAATGACTACAACTTCATCGAGTCTGTGGTCTATGGTATCACCGGCGGTCTGGGCTTCCTGCTGGCCATCTTCCTGTTCGCGGCTGTCCGTGAGCAGCTGGAGATCTCCAGCGACAACCCCAAGGCCTTTGACGGCTTCCCCATCGCGCTGGTCACCGCCGGCCTGATGGCGCTGGCCTTCATGGGCTTCAGCGGCCTGAAGGTCTGGTAAGGAGGTAAGAGGAATATGAGTACTTTGATTTGGGCAATCGTTGTTCTGGGCGCTCTCGCTATTATCTTCGGCCTGATCCTGGCTGTTGCCGCCAAGGTCTTTGAGGTCGAGGTCGATCCCCGTCTGCCTGAGATCCAGGCATGTCTGGCCGGCGCCAACTGCGGCGGCTGCGGCTATCCGGGCTGCGGCGGCTGCGCCGAGGCCATTCTGGCCGGTAAGGCTCCTGTCACCGCCTGCGCTCCCGCCGGCCCCGAAAACGCCGCCAAGATCGCTGCCATCATGGGCATGGAGGCTCCCTCCGGCGACAAGATGGTGGCTCACGTGCTGTGCAACGGCGGCTGCAACGCCAAGGAGAACTTTGAGTATCGCGGCGTGAAGGACTGCCTGGCCGCTACTAAGGTCTGCGGCGGCGACGCCAAGGCCTGCAAATACGGCTGCTTCGGCTTCGGCTCCTGCGTGGCTGCCTGTAAGTTCGACGCCATCCATGTCGTCGACGGCGTTGCCGTTGTGGACAAGGAGAAGTGCACCAACTGCGGCGCCTGCCGCGCTGCCTGCCCCCACCACCTGATCGTGGAGGTTCCCTACAAGCAGAAGGTGTTCGTCAACTGCTCCAACAAGGACAAGGGCCCCGCTGTCACCAAGGTGTGCGCCAACAGCTGTATCGCCTGCGGCATGTGCGAGCGTACCTGTAAGTTCGACGCCATCCACGTGGAGAACAATGTGGCTGTCATCGACTACAGCAAGTGCAAGAACTGCACCATGTGCGCCAAGGCCTGCCCCCGCAACGCCATCGAGCCTATCCCCACTCCTGAGGAGAAGGAGAAGTTCAAGGCTGCGCAGAAGGCCGCTGCCGAGAAGAAGGCTGCCGCCGCCAAGGCTGCTAAGGAAGCAGAAGAGGCCGCCAAGGCTGAGGCTCCCAAGGCGGAGTAAGACCGCTATTTGCCACAAAAACCGGAACGGGTATGCATGCTTCATGCATACCCGTTCCGTCTCTGTTCCGCCATAAGCATTTCCGCATTTGGCCAGAAGCAAACAGAATTTCGCCCCAAAATCCGCAACATTTCCACAAAAAACAGGTTAACATAACTGCTGTGGAAAACGATGTGGAAAATGTGCAAAACCCTGTGGAGACAGGGCTTGCGGCGGTTGCGGCAATATTATTTTTTTTGCCCGCCTTTCAAACTTTTGCCGCAAAACCGCCGCCATAGCGCCGCCTTTCGACGGCAAGCCCCTTGCGCCGCCCCCAAAAATGCGGTACAATATATGGGATATTTTATGCGCTGAATCCTACAACCCTTGGAGGTTTCCCCTTTATGCCAAAGAAGAACGTATACAACGACGACAGTATCACCAGCCTGAAGGGCGCTGACCGTGTGCGGAAGCGCCCCGGCGTGATTTTCGGCTCCGACGGACTGGAGGGCTGCGAGCACGCGGTGTTTGAAATCCTCTCCAACTCCATCGACGAAGCCCGCGAGGGCCACGGCAGCCTCATCACCGTCACCCGCTTTCTGGACAAGTCCGTGCAGGTGGAGGACATGGGCCGCGGCTGCCCTGTGGACTGGAACGAGAAGGAGGGCCGCTACAACTGGGAGCTGGTGTTCTGCGAGCTGTACGCCGGCGGTAAGTACGACAACGAAAACAGCGAGAACTACGAGTTCTCCCTGGGTCTCAACGGCCTTGGCTCCTGCGCCACACAGTACGCCTCCCAATACATGGACGTTACCGTCTGGCGGGGCGGCAAGGAGTACACCCTGCATTTTGAAAAGGGCGAGAACATCGGCGGCCTTCAGGTGAAGGAGCTGACCGCCAACAAGAAGAAAACCGGCACCCGTATCCACTGGCTGCCGGATCTGGACGTGTTCACCGATATCGCCGTGCCCCTGGACTACTACCGGGACGCCATGAAGCGTCAGGCGGTGGTCAACGCCGGCGTCACCTTCCGCCTGCTGAACGAGACGGCGGCGGGCCAATTCGACACCGAGGAGTTCCTCTACCCCCGCGGCATTCAGGACTACATCGCCGAGCTGGCGGGGGACGACGCCCTCACCGAGCCGGTGTTCTGGGAAGCCGAGCGCCGGGGCCGCGATCGCGCCGACAAGCCGGAGTATAAGGTGAAGCTCAGCGTGGCGCTGTGCTTTTCCAACCGGGTGTCCATCGTGGAGCACTATCACAACTCCAGCTTTCTGGAGCACGGCGGCAGCCCGGAAAAGGCCACCCGCCTTGCGCTGGTGGGCGCCATCGACAAGTACCTGCGGGAGAACAACAAGTACCTGAAATCCGAGGCCAAGATCACCTATCCCGACGTGCAGGACTGCCTGATTCTGGTCAGCAACAACTTCTCCACCCAGACCAGCTACGAGAACCAGACGAAAAAGGCCATCACCAACAAGTTCGTGCAGGATGCCATGGCGGAGTTCCTCCGCAGCCGTCTGGAGATTTATTTCATCGAGAATCACGACGCCGCCGAGAAGATCGCCGCTCAGGTGCTCATCAACAAGCGCAGCCGCGAGACGGCGGAAAAGACTCGCATCAACCAGAAGAAAAAGCTCACCGAGAAGATCGACATTGCCAACCGCGTCCAGAAGTTTGTGGACTGCCGCACCAAGGACGTGGAACGCCGCGAGCTGTACATCGTGGAGGGCGACTCCGCGCTGGGCGCTTGCAAGCAGTCCCGTGACGCGGAGTTTCAGGGTCTGATGCCCGTCCGGGGCAAGATCTTGAACTGCCTGAAGGCCGACTACCCCCGCATTTTCAAAAGCGACGTCATCACCGACCTCATGAAGGTGCTGGGCTGCGGCGTGGAGGTCTCCGGCAAGGCCGTGAAGGATCTGAACCAGTTCGATTTGAACAACCTCCGCTGGAATAAGGTGGTCATCTGCACCGATGGCGATGTGGATGGCTTCCAGATACGGACACTGATCCTGACCATGCTGTACCGCCTCTGCCCCACCCTGATCCGGGAGGGCAAGGTCTACATCGCCGAAACGCCCCTTTTCGAGATCACCTATAAGGACAAGACCGCGGAAAAGACGTGGTTCGCCTATTCTGAAAAGGAGAAGGCGGATATCCTCCGCTCGCTGGAGGGCAAAAAGGTGAAGATCGACCGCTCCAAGGGTCTTGGCGAAAACGACCCGGAGATGATGTGGTTGACCACCATGAACCCGGAGACACGCCGTCTCATCAAGGTGCTGCCCGATGACGTGGAGGAGACCGCCCGTGTCTTTGATCTCCTGCTGGGGGACAACCTCTCCGGCCGCAAGGAGTACATCGCCGAAAACGGCCACAAGTACATGGACATGATCGACGTGAGCTGAGAAAAGGCGTCGCCTGAACAATGTGGTAGCTGCGCTTCATGTGTGTAGGGGAGGGGCTCTGTCCCTCCCGCCGATAAACGCAAATTCCCGCAGTATTATGTAAGGGGCGGGGTAGAACCCCGCCCCTACACCAAAGAATTACCGCCTACAAAAGAAAGGACATTGCTCCTATGGCAAAAAAAACACCCTCCGACCGTACCGTCCACCGCCCGGCCGACCCCAATGTAATGGGTCTGCGGGGCGCGGTGGTGGATCAGCCCATCACCGCTACGCTGGACGAAAACTATATGCCCTACGCCATGAGCGTTATCGTCTCCCGTGCCATTCCGGAGATCGACGGCTTCAAGCCCGCTCACCGTAAGCTCCTGTACACCATGTACAAGATGGGGCTTCTCACCGGCAGCCGCACCAAGTCCGCCAACATCGTGGGCCAGACCATGCGTCTGAACCCCCACGGCGATCAGGCCATCTATGAGACCATGGTGCGTCTGGCCAAGGGCAACGAGGCCCTGCTGCACCCCTTTGTGGACAGCAAGGGCAACTTCGGCAAGGTCTACTCCCGCGACATGGCCTACGCCGCCAGCCGCTATACCGAGGCCAAGCTCTCCCCCATCTGCGCCGAGCTGTTCCGCGATCTGGACTGCGACGCCGTGGACTTTGTGGACAACTATGACAACACCATGAAGGAGCCGTCCCTGCTGCCCACCACCTTCCCCAACGTGCTGGTGTCCGCCAATCAGGGCATCGCTGTGGGCATGGCGTCCCAGATCTGCGGCTTCAATCTGGGCGAGGTGTGCGATACCACCATCGCCTACCTGAAAAACCCCGACCACGATATTTCCTCCACGCTGCTGGCGCCGGACTTCCCCACCGGCGGACAGATCCTGTGCGATGCGGACGAGCTGCGGGAGATCTACCGCACCGGCCGGGGCGGCGTGAAGATCCGCAGCCGCTACCGCTACGATAAAAAGGAGAATTTGATCGAGGTCTACGAGATCCCCTATTCCACCTCCATCGAGGCCATTCTGGACAAGGTGGCGGAGCTGGTGAAGGCCGGCAAGGTGAAGGAGATCAACGACATGCGGGACGAGAGCGACCTCAGCGGCCTGAAGCTGACCATCGACCTGAAGCGGGGCGTGGACCCGGATAAGCTGATGGCCAAGCTCTACCGCCTGACGCCCTTGCAGGACACCGTCAGCTGCAATTTCAACATCCTCATCGCCGGCCAGCCCCGCGTGCTGGGCGTGGGCGGCATTCTGGAGGAGTGGACGGCGTGGCGCACCGAGTGCGTCAAGCGCCGTGTGTACTTTATCCTAAAGAAGAAGCAGGACAAGCTGCACCTGCTGCAGGGTCTGAAGCGCATCCTGCTGGACATTGACAAGGCTATCCGCACCATCCGGGAGACGGAGGAGGAAGCCGAGGTCATCCCCAATCTGATGATCGCCTTCGGCATCGATCAGGTGCAGGCGGAGTACGTGGCGGAGATCAAGCTGCGCAATATCAATAAGGAGTACATCCTCAAGCGGGTGGCGGAGACCGAGACCCTGGCCGACGAGATCGCCGACCTGGAGGACACCCTGGCCCGACCCCAGCGCATCCGCCGCATCATCATCGACGAGCTGACCGACGTGCGGAAGAAGTACGCCATCCCCCGCCATACCGAGATCGTCTACGGTCACGAGCTGCCCGAGGAGCCGGAGGAGGAGCCGGTGGACGACTATCCGGTGCACCTGTTCCTCAGCCGCGAGGGTTACTTCAAGAAGATCACCCCCCAGTCCCTCCGCATGTCCGGCGATCAGAAGTACAAGGAGGGCGACGGCCCCGCCCAGTATTTCGAGTCCACCAACGCCGCCGAGCTACTGTTCTTCACCGACCGCCAGCAGGTCTATAAGACCCGCGCCAGCGAGTTTGGCGAGACCAAGGCCTCGGCGCTGGGCGACTACCTGCCCGCCAAGCTGGGCATGGAGGACGGCGAGAACGTGATCTATCTGGCGCTGGCCGGGGATTACAGCGGCTTCATGCTGTTCTTCTTTGAGAACGGCAAGGCCGCCAAGGTGCCGCTGACCGCCTACGCCACCACCTCCAACCGCCGCCGTCTCACCGGCGCCTACAGCGATAAAGCGCACCTGACGGCCATTCTGGCCATGAAGGAGGACGAGGAGCTGGCGCTCTACACCAACGAGCCCCGGTGCCTGCTGATGCATACCGCTTCCCTGTCCCCCAAGACCACCCGCGCCACACAGGGCGTGGCGGTCATGACCATCAAACCCAAGTACCATCTGGAGCGTGTCGTCCCCGTGGCGGAGACGGGCATCACCAATCCGGCCCGCTATCGCACCCGCACCATCCCCGCCGCCGGCGCGCTGGTAAAGCCGGAGGACAGCGACGAGAAGCAGATCACGCTGCTGTAAAAACTGGCATGGCGATCCGTGCTCTTGCCTCCCCTGTGTAAGGGGAGGTGGCAAAAATCTTTGATTTTTGACGGAGGGGTTGTCGGATAACGGACAATCCCCCAGTCAGCTTCGCTGACAGCCCCCTTTACACAAGGGAGCCTAACCCCACCCCCACCCCGCCGAAAAGGAGGCCACCCTCATGAAACGCCGTATCACCGCCCTTCTGCTGGCCCTCGCCATGGCCTTGCCGCTGACAGGCTGCTCCCTGCTGGAGCGCAGCTACAGCAGCGTGGAGCGCTACAGCTCCTCCTATTACGAGAGCGAGGATCGCGACGTGCTCCAGCCGGAGACCTATCAGGAGCTGGTGAACGCTCTGTTGGTGCTGGTGGACGAGCACGCGGCGGAGGGCACCATCTGGCTCACCCCCGGCGATGATGAACTGACCCCGGAGCAGGCCATCGAGCAGGCCTGTCAGGAGGTGCAGCGTGAGACTCCCATGGGAGCCTACGCCGTGGAGTATATCACCTACACCGTCTCGCAGGATAACCGCCCCTACAGCGAGATCAAGCTGGCGCTGGGCTACCGCCGCACCGAGGAGCAGGTCAAGAGCATCGTCCACGCCACCAGCATTTCCGCCCTGCACGCCCTGCTGACTGCTGCCGCCGAAACCAGCGCCGAGGAGCTGGTGGTGCAGGTGGGGTATTTTCAGGATCAGGCCCAGGAGGTGCGGGATATCGCTGTTCAGGTAGAGCAGGAGGTGCTGGGCGCGGAGGAGCCCACTTGGCAGGTGGAGTTCTACCCCAACGAGAGCGCCGCGGGAATTATAGAGATTTTGATGAAAAACTGAAAATGCGGGATTGACAAACGCCGATTCTTGTGCTACAATCAATCTTGCGTTTGCGGGCGTAGCTCATCTGGTAGAGCGCGACCTTGCCAAGGTCGAGGTAGCGAGTTCGAGCCTCGTCGCCCGCTCCAAAAAGAAACACCATCCGAAAGGATGGTGTTTCTTTTTGGAATGACGCGGGCCGAGGCTCGAACAGGGCACGAGCGAAGCGGGAAAAACGTGCCGGTGGCACGTTTTGGTGCCCGCGTGCGTGTCGCGTCGACACGTTAAGAAAATATGCCGGTGGCATATTTTTAGTGTCGATCTCAGCGGCTATGCCGCTGTAGCATCCAGCTTAATTTGTGCCGCACTTTCTCTCGTGTAGCACTTTGGCGTTTTCCTGCCCTCGTCGTGTCAGCCAATGCCCGTCCCCATTCGGGGCCCGGCCATTGGGACACATCCTAAAAACCGCTTCGCTTTATCTGCCACAGGCGGCGCTTCGGTGATTTCCCCGTTGCCCATAACAAACCGGAGGTCATTCCAAAAGGAATGACCTCCGGTAATTTTCTTATCCCGCGTCGCCCCGCGTACCCCGCAGCAGCTCCTCCGCCGGTACGCCGTATAGCTTGGCCAGCGCCAGCAGGTTGGCGGTGCTGGGGTCTGCCGCGCCGGTCTCCCATTTGCTGACCGCCTGACGGCTGACGCCCACGGCCTCCGCCACGAACTCCTGCGTCATGCGGCACCGTTCCCGGTGGCCCTTCAGCGCCTTGGCCAGGGACTCCACCGCCTCGCGGTTCTCCTGCCGCACCTCGCCGCTGCGCAGGTACTTCCGCAGCGCCCGGATCAGCAGATACACCAGATACACGATGGCTGCCGCCACGGCCAGCGTCAGCGGGATCGCCACCAGCGTCAAAATAAGGCTCATCTGCATAGCAGGCACACCCCCGTTACCAGCAGCGCCATTACCGCCGCACCCAGAGCCATCAGGCCCAGATAAATCGTCATTATGCGTTTCGCTCCTTTGCGTTTGATGGCGTTATTGTACCGGAAATACCCCGTTGCCGCCACCAACTACCGCGCAACCTCCGGTTGCAGCGGAATTTTTCGCGCTTCCGAGCGCGACCTACTTTTGAACAGGACACTTTTGGAGCCGAGGCCAAAAGTGTCCCGTGCCCGCAGGCACGGAACACTCAGCTTCAAAAGTTACAGCTTCGTCACCATGGGAATGATCATGGGACTTCTCTTGGTGTGCTTATACAGATAGCTGCTGACGGAGGACTTCACCGTGCGGCACACCTCGCCGTCGTCCTTGCGGCGGCGGGCGGACATGCCGTCCACGGCCTTCATGGCCACCTTCCGCATCTCCTGCATCAGCTCCTCGGACTCCTTCACGTACACGAAGCCGCGGGTGACGATCTCCGGCTCACACAGCAGCTGGTGGTCGTGGCTGGACATGGACAGTACCACCACCACCATGCCGTCCTCGGCCAGAATCTTCCGGTCGTTCAGCACCACCGCGCCCACTTCGCCTACGCCGCCGCCGTCCACGAACACCTCGCCGGCGGGAACGGTAGTCTCGCACTTCATGTGCTTGGTGGTCAGCTCGATGACGCTGCCGTTGTCGGCCACGCAGATGTTGTTGGGGTGCATCCCCATGCTCTCCGCCACCCGCTTGTGGATCTGCAGCATCCGCTGCTCACCGTGCAGGGGGATAAAGAACTTGGGTCTGGTCAGGGCGTGGATGATCTTCAGCTCCTCCTGGCAGGCGTGGCCGGACACATGCAGCATGTCCGCCTTGTCATACACCACGTCCGCGCCCTTACGGAACAGCTCGTTGATGACCCGGCCCACCGTCACCTCGTTGCCGGGGATGGCGCTGGCGGAGATGATCACCTTGTCGCCGGGGCCGATGTCCACCTGCTTGTGGGTGGAAAAGGCCATGCGGTACAGGGCGCTCATTTCCTCGCCCTGTGAGCCGGTGGTGACGATGACCTGCTGGTTCAGGGGCAGGCCCTTGATCTTGTGAATGTCCATCAGCGTGTTCTTGGGCACCTTCATGTACCCCAACTCCGTGGACACCTTCATGATATTCTCCATGCTCCGTCCCGTAACGGCCACCTTCCGTCCGCAGGCGGCGGCGGCGTCCAGCACCTGCTGGATGCGGTGCACGTTGCTGGCAAAGGTGGTGACGATGATGCGCTTGTCGCAGCCGGTGAACTGGCGGGCGAAGGTCTTGCCCACCGCCTTTTCGCTCATGGTATAGCCGGGGCGCTCCACGTTGGTGGAGTCCGCCAGCAGCGCCAGCACGCCCTCCCGGCCCAGTTGGCCGAACCGGGCCAGATCAATGACCTCGCCGTCGATAGGCGTGGAGTCGATCTTGAAGTCGCCGGTGTGTACCACCGTGCCCATACGGGTATGGATGGCGAAGGCCACCGAGTCGGCGATGGAGTGGTTCACGTGGATGAACTCCACCTGGAACTTGCCCGCCCGGATGGTCTGGCCCGCCTCCACAGTGATGAGCTTGGTGGTTTGCAGCAGGCCGTGCTCCTGCAGCTTCAGCTTGATCAGCCCCGCCGTCAGCCGGGTGCAGTAGATGGGCATGTTGATCTGCTTCAGCACATAGGGGATGGCGCCGATGTGATCCTCGTGTCCGTGAGTGATGAACAGGCCCCGGAGCCGGTTGTGGTTCTTCACCAGATAGGTCACGTCGGGGATCACGCAGTCGATGCCGTACATATCATCGCCGGGGAACGCCATGCCGCAGTCCACCACGATGATCTCGCCGCCATACTCATAGGCGGTCATGTTCTTGCCGATCTCGTTGAGACCGCCAAGAGGGATGATTTTGAATTTTTCTGCCATAGTTACTCCTTTTTTACGCAAATAATCGGTACATAACACGGCGTTATGGGGGCGAAAAAGGGGCATAAAAGGGTAGAATGACCCCCTTCAACATGCACAAAATGCGTCCGCATGCGGGCGCAGCAAAACAAAGGCGGCCCGGTGTCCCGCCGGCCCTGCATCGCCGGGAGAGCACCGGAGCGTTCGCCCCGGATGACCGTGTGTTGAATTGTGCTATAGGAGGCCGCCGTCAAGGGCGGCCTTTTATATCACCGCAGGGCGACGCCGCCCCGCGAAACAACCAAAAAAAGCGCAGATTTTTCTGCAATCTATACAAATTATAGCACACCTTTCCCCCGTTGTACACCCCCAACTTTTCGCCGCCTTCCGCCACGCTTCGCCCCGGAGGGCAAAGCGTGGAAAAAAGAGCGTTTTTGCTGTTGAGATAACGGAAAAGGTGTGATATAATAAGCAATGATTGTAATTTGGAGTGGTATCACCATCTGAAGCCTGAGGTGACCGTTTCCCGATATTCCCCATTGAAGTTGAAATGAGGTGTCCTGCTTGAGTAAAAAGCTGATCCGCGGCTTCCGCACCAATATCATGCTGTATGGTATGTGTCTGGCCGCCTTTGTGATCGCCGCCATTCCCCTTTCGCCGCTGCTGGCGGTGGCCGAGGCGCTGGTGTCGGCGCTGGTGCTGTATGTGGGCGTGCGGCGCAACCGCATGGCGCAGCACAGCGTGCGGCAGTATCTGGATCGCGTCAGCGGCGGCATGGATACCGCCCGCTCCAGCAACATGCTGTACGCACCGCTGCCTATGCTGGTGTTCGACCTGAACACCGGCGAGATCCTGTGGGGCAACGACCGGTTCGTGGGTCTGACGGGGCTGAAGGATAAGCTGTTTGAGGTGACGGTGGCGGACGCCGTGCCGGGGTTTGACAGCCACTGGCTGCTGGAGGGCAAGCGGGAAGCGCCGGAATACGTGGTGTGGAACCACCGCACCTACCGGGTGTTCGGCGCGCTGAGCCATCCCGACGAGCTGAAGGGCGACCACAATATGCTGGCCACTACCTACTGGCTGGACATTACCGAGGCGGAGCAGATGCGCCAGACGCTGGACATGACCCGTCCCACCGTGGCGATTCTGATGATCGACAACTACGAGGATCTGATGAAGGCCTGTCCGGAAAGCAAGCGCTCGGCGCTGCTGGCGGATATCGAGGGAAAGCTCAACGACTGGTGCGCCGACAGCGGCGGCTTGCTGCTGGGCTATGACCGCGACCGGTATCTGTTCGTGATGGAGGAGAAGGATTTCTCCACCTACGCCGAGAAGAAGTTCGACGTGCTGGACAGCGTCCGCACGGTGGAGAGCGGCGGCGTCAGCGCCACGCTGTCCATCGGCGTGGGCCGGGACGGCGACAGCTTTGACGGCCTGTTCAAAAACGCCGATCTGGCGCTGGAAATGGCGCTGAGCCGGGGCGGCGACCAGGCGGTGGTGAAGGACCGGAACAATTTCGAGTTCTACGGCGGCCGCTCCAAGACCACCGAAAAGCGCACCAAGGTAAAGTCCCGCGTCATGGCCAACGCGCTGCGGGAGCTGGTGCAGGACGCCCGGAACGTCTACGTCATGGGCCACAAGTACGCCGACATGGATTCGCTGGGTGCGGCGGCGGGTATCTGCTGCATCAGCCGCAAGCTGGGCAAAAAGGCCCAGATCGTCATCGATACCGAAAATAACGCCGCCCATCCGGTGCTGCGGGCTTTGCAGCAGATGCCGGAGTACGCCGGGGTGTTCGTGGCCGGGGAAACGGCGTTTCTCCACGCCCAGCCGGATACTCTGCTGGTGGTGGTGGACACCAACCGTCCCGACAGCGTGGAGTCCGAGCCGCTGCTGGAGAGCTGCACCCGCGTGGCGGTCATCGACCATCACCGCCGGGGCAGCAGCTACATCGACAAGATGACCCTGAACTATCACGAGCCCTACGCCAGCTCCGCCAGTGAGCTGGTGACGGAGCTGATGCAGTATCTGCTGGAGCCCACCGATATCCTCAAGTGTGAGGCGGAGGCACTGCTGGCGGGCGTGGTGCTGGATACCAAGAACTTCACCAACCGCACCGGCGGACGCACCTTTGAAGCGGCGGCGTACCTGCGCCGCGCCGGAGCGGATACCCAGGACGTGCAGCGGATGTTCCAGAGCGACCTTGACGCCATGGTGACCCGCTACGCCATCATGCGGCAGGCCCAGATCTACCACGGGGATATCGCCGTGGTGGCGGCGGACGAGGCCTATGACCGCGTCACGGCGGCCAAGGCAGCGGATGAGCTGCTGACCATCCGGGGCATCCGGGCCTCCTTCGTGCTGTACCGGAAGGACGACGGCGTGTACATGTCCGCCCGGTCCCTGGGAGAGGTGAACGTGCAGGTGATCCTGGAAGCGCTGGGCGGCGGCGGCAACTCCACCACTGCGGGCGGACAGGCAAAGGGCATCACCGTGGCCGAGGCCAAGGAGAAGCTGCTGGCGGCCATTGATCAATATTTTGAGGATTGAGGAAATTCCCAAGGCCCCCTCTGAGAGGGGGCTGTCACCGGAGGTGACTAGGGGAGAGAATTTAAGCGTTTTGTTCTCTCCCTCCGTCAACGCTTTGCGTTGACACCTCCCTCTGTGAGGGAGGCTTTGGGGTGCGGTCGTATACCGAAAGCCCATTCTACAACATAAACCAACCAATCTGACATTAGGAGGACATACCAATGAAAGTGATTTTGACGCAGGATGTGCGGGGCTGCCCGCCACTGCCGACGCGGTGAACACCATGAAGCTGCGTGACAAGGCCAAGGCCAAGGCCGACGCCGAGGCCAAGGCGGCTGCCGAGGCCATCGCCGAGAAGCTGCAGGGCTGCCAGGTGAAGATCGCCGCCAAGGGCGGCAGTGAGGGCAAGCTGTTCGGCGCCGTCACCAGCGCCGCCATTGCCGACGCCCTGAAGGCCCAGTACGACATGGACGTGGACAGCAAGAAGCTGGTCATCGACGAGCCCATCAAGTCCTTTGGCAGCTATCAGGTGAAGGCCAAGCTGGGCTTTGAGATCAGCGGCACGGTGAACGTGCTGGTCATCGAGGAGAAGTAAGCCCGCCACGCAACCGATAGAAAATGCGTAGGGCGGGGTGGCCACACCCCGCCGCAGGGAATGCCTCGCAGAGTTCGCGGCGCGGACGCCGCGAAAAAATCAAATCATTTTTGCCGCGTCGGGACGTTAAGAAAATATGCCGGTGGCATATTTTCAGTCCCGATCTCGGCGGCTATGCCGCCGTAGCATTCATCTGGATATCCACCGTACTGCGAGAGAACGGATTGCCGCGCCAGTGTGAGCACTGGCTCGCAATGACAGGTTAGAGATTTTGCCGCGTTGTGCGGGCCGATGTGGGCATCGGCCCCTACACCAGATATCTAAACTCCCCACGAAAGGCAGGTGTGACAATGGACGAACTATTGATGCGGGGCATGCCCCACTCCGCCGAGGCGGAGCAGGCGGTGCTTGGCTCCATGCTGATCGACGGCGACTGCGTGAAGGACGTGATGGATCAGCTGCAGGCGGAGGACTTCTACCTGCGGCAGAACCGCGAGATCTTCGAGACCATCGCCCACATGTTTGTCTATTCCCAGCCGGTGGACGGCGTGACCGTTGCCAGCGAGATGGAGAAAAACGGCCTGTACACCGACGCCACGCGGCCCTACCTGCTGCAATTGATGGAGGTGACGCCTACCTCCGCCAACGTGGGCGAGTATGTGAAGATCGTCCGGGACAAGGCGCTGATGCGGCAGGTGGCCACCGCCGCCGCCAACATCACCGCCATGGTGCAGGAGGGCGGCGCTTCCGCCGCCGACATGCTGGAATCGGCGGAGCAGAAGGTGTACGCCATTCGCCGGGGCCGCAGCGCCCAGAACATGGTGCCGGTCAGCCAGATCTTACAGGACGTGATGAACCGGCTGGAGGAGCTGTCCAACAGCGGCAGCGAGCTGCCGGGGCTGTCCACCGGATTTTCCGCTGTGGACGGCAAGATCAACGGCCTGAACAAGTCCGACCTGCTGCTGCTGGCGGCCCGTCCCGGTATGGGAAAGACCAGTATGGCGCTGAACGTGGCGCTGTCAGCGGCGAGAGATTCCGGCAAGACCGTGGCCATCTTCTCGCTGGAAATGTCCCGCGAGCAGCTGGTCACCCGCCTGATCGCCGCCGAGGGACTGGTGGAGAACACCCGCCTGACCACCGGCAACCTGCGGGAGAGCGACTGGCAGCGGATCGCCGAGGCGGCCTCTAATCTCAGCCGCATGGATATCCGCATCGACGACAATCCCCTGCTGACGGCGGCGGACATGAACGCCAAGTGCCGCCGTCTGGACAATCTGGGGCTGGTGGTCATCGACTATCTGCAATTGATGACCAGCGCCGGCGGCAAGGGCTATTCCGGCGAGAACCGCCAGCAGGCGGTGTCCGATATCAGCCGTATGCTGAAGATCATGGCCAAGGAATTGCAGGTGCCGGTGCTGTGCCTTTCCCAGCTGAGCCGCGCCAACGAAAAGCGCGACGACAAGCGGCCCATGCTGTCCGATTTGCGTGAATCCGGCGCCATCGAGCAGGACGCCGATATCGTCATGTTTCTGTACCGCGACGACTATTATAATAAGGACTCGGAGAAGCACAACATCGCCGAGTGCATCGTGGCCAAGAACCGCCACGGCGAAACCGGCAAGGTGGAGCTGCGGTGGATGCCGGAGTATACCGCCTTCGGCACGCTGGAAAACCGCTACGGCGACGACGAGGGGTGAGCCATGGATCTGCTTCCCTGGATGGAACGGTGGGGCATGCTGCCGCCGAAAGGCGGCGTGCTGCTGTGCGCCGTGTCCGGCGGGCGGGACTCCGTGTGCCTGCTGCACTATCTGGCGGCCATCGCGCCGCAGCGCGGCTTCACCGTGGCGGCGGGCCATCTGAACCACCAAATGCGGCCCGAGGCCCGGCGGGACGAGGATTTCGTCCGTGAGCTGTGCCGGACGCTGGGGGTCGCGTTCTATACCGAGGCCGCGCCGGTCTATGAGACGGCGGCACGCTGGGGCCTTGGCGTGGAGGAAACGGGACGGCGGCTGCGGTACGAGTTTTTGTTTCGCACGGCGGACGCCATCGGCGCCGACCGGATCGCTACCGCCCACCACGCCCAGGATCAGGCGGAAACGGTGCTGCTGAACCTGCTGCGGGGCACAGGGCCGGAGGGGCTGGGCGGCATTCCGCCGGTGCGTGGCCGTATCGTGCGGCCGCTGCTGCAAACCAGCCGCGCCGAGATCGAGGACTATTTACAGGAAAACGGGCTGTCCCACGTGGAGGACAGCACCAACGAGGATACCCACTACGCCCGCAACCGTCTGCGGCGGGAGCTGTGGCCCCGGCTGGAGACCATCAATCCCGCGCTGACGAAAGCCATCGGCCGCACGGCGGAGATCCTGCGGCGGGAGAACGGCTATCTGGACACGCTGGCGGCGGAATATCTGCCGCCGTCGGGCACGGCGGTGGAGACGGCGCGGCTGCTGTCCGCGCCGGAGGCGCTGCGCAGCCGCGTGATGCGGCTGCTGCTGGAGCGGACGCCCACCGGGAAAAAGGATGTGGGCGCGGCTCACATCCAGGCGCTGCTGGCGCTGGCGGAAAGCGGCGGCCTACTGGCGCTGCCCGGCGGTCTGCGGGCCGTGTGCCGGGATGGCTGGCTGCGGCTGACGGTTCGTCAGGAGCCGCCGCCGGAAATGACACTGCGGCAGGGTGTGAACAGCTGGGGAGATTTCGATATCACCCTGCGGGGCGGCGAGAGCCGCCGTGTGACCGTCCGGACGTGGAGCAGCGCCGACCGCATGACCGTGGGACGGGGCAGCCGCAGTCTCAAGCGGCTGTTCAGCGACGCGGGCATTCCCCCGGAGCGGCGGGACGCCGCCCCCGTGGTGTGCGTGGACGGAGCGCCTTACGCCGTGTACGGCGTTGGAGAGAGAGTATCGCCGGAAAACGGCGAAAGCATAAAAATCATCATCAACAAACGAGAAAACCATAAGGAGGATACCGGGAATGGGTAAAAGCAACATGGAGCAGGACATCTTGAAGGTTTTGATGTCGGAGGAGCAGCTGCAGAAGCGGGTGCGGGAGATGGGCGACGAGCTGTACGACCGTTTCCACGACAAGGATCCCATTTTTGTGGGCGTGCTGAAGGGCTGCTTCATTTTCATGGCGGATCTGGTGCGGGCGGCGCAGATCAAGAGCGAGATCGAGTTCATCGGCGTCTCCTCGTACAACAACGGCACCAAGAGCTCCGGCGTGGTGCAGATCACCCGCGACCTGCAAAAGGATATCACCGGCCGCCACATCATCGTGGTGGAGGATATTCTGGATTCCGGCAACACGCTGTATTTCCTGAAGAACTACCTGACCACCAAGGGCGCGGCCTCCATCACCATCGTGACGCTGCTGGATAAGCCTGCCCGCCGGGAAAAGCCCATTACCGCCGATCTGGCCGGTTTCGAGGTGCCGGATGAGTTCGTGGTGGGCTACGGTCTGGACTACGCCCAGCAGTACCGGAACTATCCCTGCATCGGCGTGCTGAAGCCGGAGGTATACAGTAAGTAAAGCTGGCATGAAATCTGACGATTTCATTGCCAAAGGGGATCGCGGCCGACTGCGCGCACCCGCTGGGTGCACTTGCTGGCCGAGAAGAATTTTTCTGACGCACATGTCGTCAGAAAAATGATTTGACTATTTCGCGCCTGCGGGCGCGAACTCTGCGAGGCGTTTTGACAAATGTCATGAATGGCCGATTTCCCGCCGAGAGGCGGACAGAACAGGAGGGCGAAGCCCTATGAACAACGAGGGAAAGCGGGTAGAGCGGCAGGAGTCTGCCGGTCTGCCCCAGAAGAAAGAAAAAATGACGCTGAAGCGCTTCTGGAAGGAATGGCGGGAGGTCATTCTCATTCTGGCGGCGGTGTTCGTCGTATTCAAATTTATTTTACAGATCGCGTGGGTGCCCAGCGGCTCCATGGAGACCACGCTGCCTACCAAGTCGGTGCTGGTGGGTTTGCAGCTGCCCTATATCGTGGCCGACCCCGTGCCCCAGCGGGGCGATATCGTCACCTTCTGGAGCGATGAGCTGGGCAAGGTGCTGGTCAAGCGTGTGATCGGTCTGCCCGGCGATACCATCACCTTTGCCGACGGCTACGTGTATGTCAACGGTGAAAAGCTGGAGGAGGAGTACCTGCCGGTAAAGGGCGTCACCGAGTGCGACAAGAGCTTTACCGTGCCGGAGGGCTGCTTCTTCCCCATGGGAGACAATCGAACCGGTTCCAATGACGCCCGCAGCTGGGCGAATCCCTATGTGAAGGTCTCCGCCATTCAGGCCAAGCCCTTCCTGGTCATCAGCGTGGGCAGCGACCAGAGCTGGCAGGGCATCCGTCTGGTAGGACAGGGAGGTCGGTCATGAGTAGAAGAATCAGCTTTCGTCCCCTGATCTTTCTGGTGCTGTGCCTGCTGGTGGTCATGTATCTGGCCCGCACCATGAGCCGTCAGGGCGACATTACCTACAGCGCCATGCGCGAGAATTTCGTGCAGGAGAAGGTGCAGTCCTTCACCGTCAGCGACAGCCGCCTGACGGCGACGCTGAAGGATCAGACCACCGTTACCTGCCCCATCCGGGACTTTACGCTGTTCTACGACGATCTGAACGATCTGGTGGTGGAGCAGTACAGCAAGGGCATCATCACCCAGTATGACTATCCCGCCGCGCCGGGCACCAACTGGCTGCAGGTGCTGCTGCCCTATGTGCTGGCCATCATGGCATTCATCCTGCTGATGAACCTGATGACTCGCATGAACGGCAGCGGCGCGGGCGGCGTCAGCGACAAGATGGCCCACTTTGGCGAGGCCCGTGTCAGCAGCATTCCCGAGGGCGACAAGAAGGTCACCTTCAAGGATGTGGCGGGAGCCGACGAGGAAAAAGAGGAATTGCAGGAGATCGTGGAATTCCTCCGCGACCCGGAGAAGTACCTGAAGCTGGGCGCGCACATCCCCAAGGGCGTGCTGCTGGTGGGCCCTCCGGGCACCGGTAAAACGCTGCTGGCCAAGGCAGTGGCCGGTGAGGCGGGGGTAAAGTTCCTGTCCATCTCCGGCTCCGACTTTGTGGAAATGTACGTGGGCGTCGGCGCCAGCCGTGTCCGCGACCTGTTTGTGCAGGCCAAGAAGGACGCGCCCGCCATCGTGTTCATCGACGAGATCGACGCGGTGGGCCGTCAGCGCGGCAGCGGTCTGGGCGGCGGCCACGACGAGCGGGAGCAGACCCTGAACCAGCTGCTGGTGGAAATGGACGGCTTCGGCTCCAACGAGGGCGTGGTGGTGCTGGCCGCCACCAACCGTGTGGATATCCTCGATCCGGCGCTGCTGCGTCCCGGACGGTTCGACCGTCAGGTGTATGTGGGTCTGCCGGACATTAAGGGCCGCGAGGAGATCCTGAAGATCCACGCCCGCAACAAGCCGCTGGCGGAGGATGTGGATCTGGGTCGGGTGGCCAAGGGAACCCCCGGCTTTACCGGCGCGGATCTGGAGAACCTGCTGAACGAGGCGGCGCTGCTGACAGGCCGTCAGGATAAGGCGGCCATCGACAAGGCCTGCATCGACGAGGCGGTCATCAAGGTCATCGCCGGTCCGGAGAAGCACAGCCGCGTCATTCCGCCCCAGGAGCGGAAGCTGACCGCCTATCACGAGGCGGGTCACGCCGTCGTGATGCGCGCCCTGCCCCAGCACGATCCGGTGCATCAGATCACCATTGTGCCTCGCGGTCAGGCCGGCGGTATGACCATCTCCCTGCCGGACGAGGATCGCTCCTATCTCAGCCGGGAGTACATGCTCCAGCAGATTGTGTCCCTGCTGGGCGGCCGGGCCGCCGAGCAGCTGATGCTGGGCGATATCTCCACCGGCGCGTCCAACGATATCCAGCGGGCCACCTCGCTGGCCCGGCGGATGGTGGGCACTTACGGCATGTCCGAAAAGCTGGGCACCGTGGCCTTTGACGCCGGTTCCGACGAGGTGTTTATCGGCAAGTCCATGGGTCACACCCGGCCCTATTCCGAAAAAACCGCCGCCGAGATGGACGGCGAAATTCGCGCCATCATCGACGAGGCCTATCAGAAGGCGCAGGATATCCTGCGGACGTACCAGAAGCAGCTGACGGAGATCGCGGAGTATCTGCTGGCCAACGAGACCATGAACGGCGACGTGTTCGAGAGTTTTTTCACGGAGGTTTCTCAGGACGCGCAGTAAAATGAGTGACATGAAAGAACGCCTGCACAGCGTGCAGGCGTTCTTTTTGTGCAAAACGGGGAGAAAACAACACTTTTTCAGAGGGGCACAGGGGTTGTTTGTGCAAAATCACGAAAAGGGTGTCTTTCAAAGAGGGACACCCCTTTCCTGTCCTGCCGGGCGGGACAAGCCAAAATGCCGGGCAAAGGGAAAAATAGAAAGAAATTATATTATTACGAAATAAATACTATTTATGGCGGCAAAATAGAGAGAATTTAGTATTATTTTACAACATATAGATGTAAAAAGACCGTTAATGCCGAAAGGGACGTTTTTCTGGTGTGCGCCGGGGACAAGTGGGTGTTTTTTACAGGTGGACAGCCTGCCGGTGGAAAACGATTTTTGCCAGTCTGAGACGGACAAACGCCTGTGCAATTTCGGAGCATGTTACAATTGTTTTTTCGTTGGGATTCCATTAAAATAAGACTGTTCTACCGGAGGGAAAGCATCCGGTAAAAGAGAATTTTAGGAGGAAAAACCATGAAAAAGTTTATTGCAATGCTGCTGGCTCTGGTCATGGCACTGTCTCTGGTCGCCTGCGGCGGCGGTGACAACGGCCAGCAGAGCGGCGGCGACAGCGCCAACGGCGACAAGGTCGTCAAGATCGGCGTGTTTGAGCCCACTTCCGGCCAGAACGCTGCCGGCGGCAAGAAGGAGATCCTGGGCATCGAGTATGCCAACTCCATCAAGCCCACCGTCACCATCAACGGCGAGGAGTACACCGTGCAGCTGGTCACCGCGGATAACGCGTCTGACGCCGCCAAGGCTCCCACTGCCGCCCAGACCCTGATCTCCCAGGGTGTGTCCGTGGTGATCGGTACTTACGGCTCCGGCTGCGCCATCGCTGCCGGCGACCTGTTCAAGGATGCTCAGATCCCCGCCATCGGCACTTCCTGCACCAACCCTCAGGTCACCCTGGACAATGATTACTACTTCCGTGTATCCTACATCGATCCCTTCCAGGGCGCGGTGATGGCCAACTTCGCCAACAAGGAAAAGGGTAGCGTGAACTGCGCGCTGATCATTGAGTCCGGCGACGACTACTCCGCCGGCTTCGGCAACTACTTCCAGAAGGAAATGGAGCGTCTGGGCGGTAAGGCTACCGTTCTGGAGTTCCAGAAGGGCGAGACCGACTTCTCCACCATCATGGCTTCCGTCAAGTCCGAGAACTATGACGGCATTTTCGCTCCCGTTTCCATTGAGACCGCTGCCATGATTATCAGCCAGGCCCGCGATGCCGGCATCACCTGCCCCATCATGGCTGGCGATACCTGGGATGATATCTCCATCGCCCAGCGTACCGGTGACAAGGCCACCGACGTGTACTTCTCCGCGTTCTTTGACGCTGACGATACTACCAACGAAGCCGGTAAGGCCTTTGTTGAGGGCTTCAAGGCCTGGGTTGCTGAGGACAACACCCGTATCGAAAACAATGGCGGCACCGCCGATGCTATCTCCAGCGTGACCCCCTGCGGCTATGACGCTTACATGGCTGCCGTCAACGCTATCGAGGCTGCCAACTCCACCGAGGGCCCCGCCATCCGTGATGCCCTGGCTTCCCTGAACGTGCCCGGCCTGATCACCGGCGACCTGTCCTTCGATGAGAACGGCGACGCTGTCAAGACCTACGCCGTTATCAAGACCATCAAGGATGGCCAGATCGTGTACTTCAGCACCTACAACGGCTAAGTCATCGGTCTTTCGCGCAGAGAATCACTATTGCATCCATCGTGAGGGGAGCCAGCGCTCCCCTCACGATGCAACTTTGATGACTCTTGCGTTTTGAGAAGCCGCGAGGCTTCTCCGGCTTCTGAAAGCGCAAGATTCATAACGAGGGAGGTTTCCTTACTTATGCATGACGCAGCGTATTATATCCAACTGCTGCTCTCCGGCGTCACGGTGGGCAGCCTGTATGCGTTGATCGCCATTGGCTACACCATGGTGTACGGCATCCTGCGGCTGATCAACTTTGCCCACGGAGACATCTTCATGATGGCGGGCTTCTTTATGGTCTACATCTCCGCCACCTGCTCGCTGGCCATCTCCATTCCTCTGGTACTGATCCTGACGGTCATTCTGGGCGTCCTGATCGAGAAGGCGGCCTATAAGCCCCTGCGTACCGCGCCCCGTATGTCAGTCATGATCTCGGCCATCGGCGTCAGCTATCTGCTGCAGAATTTGGCCACCTACATCACCGGCGGTATCGCCCGCGCCTATCCCGACATCCCCTTCTTGACCAAGGTGATGCAGATGGGCAGCCTCAGCGTCAAGCGCATCACCATCATCACACCCATCCTGACCATCGTACTGGTGGTAGCGCTGGTGCTGCTGATTAACCATACCAAGATCGGTATGGCCATGCGCGCCGTGTCCCGTGACTTCGAGACCTCGCAGCTGATGGGCATCAAGATCAATTCCGTGATCTCCATGACCTTCGTGATCGGCTCCTTCCTGGCCGGTGTGGCCTCCATCCTGTACTTCGCCAACTACGGCCAGGTCAGCCCCATGATCGGCGCTATGCCCGGCCTGAAGGCCTTCGTGGCGGCGGTGTTCGGCGGTATCGGCTCCATCCCCGGCGCGGTCATCGGCGCGTTTATTATCGGTATCTGCGAGTCCTTTATCAAGGCCAATGAAAACATTGCGGTGTTCAGCAACGCTTTCACCTTTGCGCTGCTGATCATCATCCTGCTGTGCAAGCCCAACGGCCTGTTCGGCGAAAAACTGACGGAGAAGGTGTGAGATATGAAGAACAATAAGAAAAGAAATCTGTTGCTGTCTTTGATCCTCGCCGCCGTCTGCATCGTGTTTTTGCTGTATGTGGATAAGTTCCAGCACTATTCCATGCTGGCGTCGGTGTTGAAAAAAGGCGCCATTTACTCGCTGGTGGCGGTGTCCCTGAACCTGCTGAACGGCTTTACCGGCCTGTTCTCCCTGGGTCAGGCGGGCTTCATGATGATCGGCGCGTATACCTACGCCATCCTGACCATCCCTGTGGAGTCCCGCGCCGCAGTGTACCAGTACTTTGACGGCGGTATCGTCCAGTTCTGCCTGCCTATGATCGTGGCGCTGATCCTGGCGGGCGTTGTCCCCATGATCTTCGCGTGGCTGATCGGCCTGCCGGTCCTGAAGCTGAAGTCCGACTATCTGGCCATCGCCACCCTGGGCTTTGCCGAGATCATGCGCGCCATCATCCAGTGGAAGCAGGTGGGTCCCCTCACCAACGCATCCAACCTGCTGAAGAAGTTCGCCAACTTCGACAGCGTGCTGTTCCCCTTTATCATTTCCGCCATCTGCATCGGCATCATCGTGCTGATCATCAACTCCACCTACGGCCGCGCCTTCAAGGCCATCCGTGACGACGAGATCGCCGCCGAGGCCATGGGCATCAATCTGGCCAAGCACAAGATGCAGGCCTTCCTCATCAGCTCCTTCTTCGCCGGTGTGGGCGGCGCACTGCTGGCCATGTTCCAGTCCAGCGTACAGGCCAACACCTTTACCTCCACCATGACCTATGAGATCCTGCTGATCGTGGTCATCGGCGGTATCGGCTCCGTCACCGGCTCCATTCTGGGCTCCTTCCTGTACATCGCCTGCTCCGAGTGGTGGCTGCGTTTCCTGGATGACCCCATGCCCTACATCGGCGTCAGCGTCCCCTTCATGCGGGGCGGCTTCCGTATGCTGGTGTTCTCCGTGGTCATTATGATCGTGGTGCTGTTCTTCCGCAAGGGTATCATGGGCGACCGGGAGTTCTCGTGGGATGGGATCATCAGCTTCTTCGGGAAGCTCTTCAAGAAAAAGGATAAGCCCGCAAAGGAGGTGGCGTCCAAATGAGTGAAGTGAAAAACGTGCTGCACGTGGAAAATGCCACCATGCAGTTCGGCGGCGTGGTGGCCGTCGACAACCTGAATCTGGACGTCAACGAGGGCGAGATTGTGGCATTGATCGGCCCCAACGGCGCCGGTAAGACCACCGCCTTCAACGTGATCACCGGTGTGTACGCGCCCACCAACGGCCGCGTGACCTTCAACGGCGAGTGCATCGTCCGCAACCACCCCACCGGCAAAATGAAGAAAACCTACAAGGGTGAGCATCCCACCATGTACACCGCCCACTTCGCCCCGGAGGAGCCTCTGGAGGGCGAAGCGCTGAAGGCGTGGAAGCAGGCGCAGAAGGAGCGGGACGAATACGCTTTTTCCGACCACATTCTGGCTCCCACGCCCGATAAGATCACGGTGCGCGGCATGGCCCGTACCTTCCAGAACATCCGCCTGTGGAAGACCCAGACGGTATTTGACAACGTGCTGATCGCCAAGCACATGCGCCGCACCAGCAACCTGTTTACCGCCGCCCTGCACCTGAACGGCAAGGAGGAGGCCAGGCAGCGTGCCGAAGTACTGGAGCTGCTGAAGATCGTGGGTCTGGAGGACGTGAAGGACGAGCTGGCCACCAGCCTGCCCTACGGCAAGCAGCGCCGTCTGGAGATCGCCCGCGCGCTGGCTACCGAGCCCACGCTACTGCTGCTGGATGAGCCTGCCGCCGGTATGAACCCCCAGGAGACGCTGGAGCTGGCCCAGTTTATCCGGGAGATCCGCACCAACTTCCACAAGACGATCCTGTTGATCGAGCACCACATGGATCTGGTCATGGACATCGCCGACCGTATCTATGTGCTGGACTTCGGCCAGCTGATCGCGCAGGGTACGCCCGACGAGATCCAAAACAACGAGCGCGTCATCGACGCATACTTGGGGGTGGCAGACGATGCTGAAGATTGAGAACTTACATGTGTCCTACGGCGGCATCAAGGCGCTGCGCGGCATCAGTCTGGAAGTGCCGGACGGCAAGATCGTCACCCTGATCGGCGCCAACGGCGCCGGTAAGTCCACCACGCTGCGCACCATCTCCGGTCTGGTGAAGGCCGACAGCGGCTCCATCACCTATGACGGCAAGGAGCTGCTGGGCAAGCCCATCAACAAGGTACTGGAGGCGGGCATCGCCCAGTCTCCCGAGGGCCGCCGTGTGTTCGCCAACCTGACGGTGCTGGAGAACCTGAAGGTGGGCGCGTACCTGCGCAATGACAAGGACGGCATCGAGAAGGATATCAAGTGGGTCTATGAGCTGTTCCCCCGTCTGGAGGAGCGTCATTGGCAGCTGGCGGGCACCCTGTCCGGCGGCGAGCAGCAGATGCTGGCGGTGGGCCGCGCGCTGATGAGCCGCCCCAAGCTGCTGATGCTGGATGAGCCGTCGCTGGGTCTGGCGCCGCTGGTGGTGCAAGGCATCTTCGATATCATCCGCACCGTGAACGAGCAGGGCGTTACCGTGCTGCTGATCGAGCAGAACGCCAACATGGCCCTGAAGATCGCGGACTACGCCTACGTGCTGGAGACCGGCAACATCACCAAGTCCGGCACCGGCGCGGAGTTGCTGGCCGACGAGTCCATCAAGGAAGCCTATCTGGGTAAAAAGAAGAACTAACGGCCAAACACATGTTAAAAACCGCAGTCAGCCGAAAGGCTGACTGCGGTTTTATGTATCCCTTATGGCTTACACGCGTTCAAAGCGCTGCTCCAGCTGACGCAGCAGGAAGCCGTGGTGATCGATCTGCCGCGTTAATGAGATCAACTGCGGAGTATTTAACTCGCCGGTGCGGTGCATCAGTTTTTGTCCTTGCAGCCGGTAGCGCCGGATCTGGTGGCTGTGAAACGCGATCTTCATAAGGGAATAGGTACGGGTGAAATAGTTCATAAGTCGACTCCTTACTCCGCAGTGCGGTAAAATAAACCATTTTCCTTGGTTGATGAGGGAATTCTATCACAAGCCCTTTGTCGAAAAGCGTCGCTTTCTGCAAAACACGCGTAAGAATATTTATATCCTGCAAGGCTTTGCGATTTATCAATCGACAACTGATTCTTAACACGAGTGTACATTAAACTGGCGTTAAGACAACTGTTGTAAACACTTTCCTTTTTTGTCGCAATGTGGTATGATACCCCCATATTGACGCAAGCTACAGGAGGTGGAGCGTTTGATCTGGGCTGTGGTGGCAGGCGCCAGTTTGATCGCCGGGATCATCCAGACGGTGACGGGATTTGGCTCGGTGGTGTTTCTGATGATGGTGCTGCCCTTTTACTTTGATATGATCGACGCGCCGACGCTGGCCATCGTCACCAACCAGCTGTTCTGCATGGCGCTGTGCTGGAAGTACCGGAAGTACATCCGGTGGCGGCTGGCGCTGCCGCCGACGCTGGCCTTCGGCGCGGCCAATCTGCTGACGCTGCCCTTTGTGAACGGGCTTGATCTGCATGTGCTGGCGCGGGTGTTCGCCGTATTTTTGATGGCGCTGGCGGTATACTTTCTGGTGGTGGCGCGGCGAATGTGTATCCGTGCCCCGAAGCCTGCCGCCGGTGTGGTCTGCGGTGCGCTGTGCGGCGTCAGCGCGGGCTTGTTCGCCATCGGCGGGCCGCCTATGGCGGTGTATTTCGTGGCGGCAGCGGAGGATCACGCCACGTATCTGGCCTGCATGCAGCTGCTGTTCACCATTACCGGCATGACCGGTATCATAGGGCGGCTGTGCAGCGGGCTGCTGCGGCCGGGGATATTGCCCTATGCGGCGGTGGGCGCTGTGTGCATTTTGCTGGGCGCGGTGGTGGGCGGCAAGATCGCCGGAAAGCTCAACGCCCAGGTCATGCGCACGGTGGTGTATGCCTTTGTGGGCATCTCCGGCGTGATCCTGCTGTTACAGCAGCTGTGAGAGAATACGGGAGGTAATACGATGAAAGTATTATACGCGTTGGAATCAATTCGCGTGCCGTGGCTGGACACGGTGATGGCGGCCATCACCCATCTGGGCGAGGAGACGGTGTTCATGGTGGCGGCACTGTTTGTGTTCTGGTGCGTCAGCAAGCGCCATGGCTACTACCTGCTGGCCATCGGCTTTGCGGGAACGGTGCTGAATCAGTTTTTGAAGCTGCTGTTCCGCATCCCCAGACCGTGGGTGCTGGACAGTGATTTCACCATTGTGGAGAGCGCCCGGGCGCAGGCCACGGGATACTCCTTCCCCAGCGGCCATAGCCAGAACGCCATCGGCACCTTCGGCGGCATCGCCCGGTTCACCCGGCGGAAATGGGTGCGGGTGGCGGCGATCGTGGCTGCGGTGCTGGTGCCGCTGTCCCGCATGTATCTGGGCGTTCACACGCCGCTGGATGTGGGCGTGGCCGCCGTGATCGCCGTGGCGCTGGTGTTCACCCTGTATCCCCTGATGGAGCGCAGCGACAGCCGACACGGCGTCATGGGTGCGGTGCTGGCGGTGATGCTGGCGCTGGCGGTGGGGTATCTGCTGTTTGTGTCGCTGTACCCCTTCCCTGCTGACGTGGACGCGGCCAATCTGGCCAGCGGCGTGGAGAACGCGTGGAAGCTGCTGGGCGCCACGGTAGGTATGCTGGTGGGCTGGTGGCTGGACGTGCGGTTCATCCACTTCGATACCCGCGCCGTGTGGTACGTGCAGCTTATCAAGCTGGTGGGCGGCCTTGCGCTGCTGCTGGGCATTCGTGCCGCGCTGAAGGCGCCGCTGGCGGCGGCGCTGGGCGCCGGAGCAGGCGGCGCGGTGCGCTACGGCGTGATGGTGCTGTTCGCCGCGGCGGTGTGGCCCATGGTGTTCGCGCCGCTGTGCCGCGCGTTGGAAAAACGGGTGTATTGAGTATAACGGGGCGGCTCTGCGGCGCATACTAGAGCGTGTGAACGAAGTGTAAAATTTTTCGCGGATGAAACAAATTTCACTTCAAATCCGTCTATACTTATGCTATGATGTTTTAAGGTGCGGACATTGTGCCGCCGGGAGAGATATCAACCAAAGACCTGCCCGAAAGGGCCAAGAAAAAGGAAGGGATACTGGATGAAAAAGATACTTGCCGCCCTGCTGGCGGCCATGATGCTGCTGACGCTGGCTGCCTGCGGTGGAAACAGCGGAACAAAGACCGTGGACGTGCAGAAGCTGGCCGACGACCTGAAGGAAAACGTGCCCTACAGCGCAGAGATGATCGCTGACGCGGTGGAGGAGCTGAACTATAAGATGGATCCTCCTGAGGGCACTACTATGGCGGGCTATATCGCCGACGGCAACGCCTACGACATGATCGTGGTGGGCCAGTGCGCCAGCGAGGAGGACGCCAAGACCCTGTACGCCAACGTGCAGACCTATGTGAGCGACCTGAAAACCGAGGCCGGACGCTACAGCCCGGAGGAAGTGGCCCGTCTGGACGGCGCGCTGCTGCGCCAGACCGGCACGCTGGTGGTGCTGTGCGTCAGCGATGACACCGCCGCCGCCACCGCCATTGTGGAGGGCTATCTGAAATGAGCCGGTACAGAGGACGCCGCCGCAGCGTGTCTCCCCTGATGCTGCTGATCGCGCTGGTGGTGGCCATCGCCGCCGTGGTGCTGATCGTCATCAATCTGGGCAAGGACAAGAAGCCCGCCAATGACGACGCGGATACGCCCCCCATTACATCCGGAAACGACGCCCAGCCCGGCAATACCGACGAGCCCAACACCGCCGACGGCAACAACACGCCGGACGACGTTACCCCCACATACCAGAAGATCGAGCTGAAGGGCGAAGAGCAGCAGTATGACGCCGTGTACCGGGTGGGCGATGCCGGATACGAGATGTACACCTACGTGGACAGCACCGCCAAAAAGTACGCCGACAACGTGAACGCCGTGGCTGACGCGCTGGCGGGTAAGGCCACCGTGTATATGCTGCCCGTTCCTCTCAGCTCCGGCATCAGCCTGCCGGACGAGCTGTACGGCAAGGATATCTTCGCCGACCAGAAGGACGCCGAGCAGAAGATCATCGGCTATATGAACGGCAACGTGAAGTCCGTGGCGCTGTATGACGCGCTGATGGCGCACCGCACCGAGTATGTCTACTTCCGCACCGACCATCACTGGACGGCCACCGGCGCGTACTACGCCTACGAGCAGTTCTGCAAGGCCAAGGGCATTACCCCCACGCCCCTCAGCAGCTACACCGTGGACGAGTATGACGGCTTCCTGGGTACCTTCTACCGGGATTCCAACCAGAACGCCGAAATGGCCGCCAATCCCGACAAGGTGGTGGCCTATCATCCCCTGAGCACCGAGGCCACGCTGGACTATGTGGACAACAACGGCCAGACCCTGCGGGGCAAGATCATCTATGACGAGTCCGACGCGCCGGCCAGCCTGAAGTACGGCACGTTCATCACCGGCGACAACTCCTATTCCGTCATCAACAACCCCGACGTGACCGACGGCTCCAGCTGCGTGGTGGTGAAGGAGTCCTTCGGCAACGCTTTTGTGCCGTTCCTGACGGATCACTACCAGACCATCCACGTGATCGACTACCGGTACTGGAAGGGCAGTCTCAGCCAGTTCGTCACGGAGAATAACGTGCAGGACGTGCTGTTTGTCAACAACCTGTCCGCCATCCGCTCCACCGCGCTGGTGGGGTATCTGCACGGGATCGTGTAATTTTAGCTGGCACGAAATCTTCGATTTCGTTGCCAATTGGATTGCGGTGTCCGCGCCGCGAACTCTGCGAGGCTTATATACCCCCGGTGGGACAGAGCGCTGCTCTGTCCCACTTTCCGGCAAAAACGCCGTAAACGACCTGTAAATTTTCCAAAGGAGAACGACCCTATGGTATTCAGCAGCACTGTTTTTCTGTTGATCTTCCTGCCTGTGGTGGCGGGGATCTATTTCCTGTGTCCCCGCAAGGCACGCAATACCGTGCTGCTGCTGTTCAGCCTTGTGTTCTACGGCTGGGGCGAGCCGAAATATATCCTTATCATGCTGTTCTCCACGGTGTTTGACTACACCAACGCCCGGCTGATCGGCCACTTTCAGGACACGGGCCGGAACAAGGCCGCCAAGGCCGTGCTGATCGTGGATGTGGTGGGCAATCTGGGCATTCTGGGCTTCTTCAAGTACACGGATTTCGCCATCGACAACCTGAACAGCCTCCTGAACGCGGGCATTCCCGCGCTGGGGCTGGCCCTGCCCATCGGCATCAGCTTCTATACGTTCCAGACCATGTCCTACACCATCGACGTGTACCGGGGCATCGTCAAGCCCCAGAAGAACATCCTCAACGTGGGCGCGTATGTGACGCTGTTCCCCCAGCTGATCGCCGGGCCTATCGTCCAGTACAAGACGGTGGAGCACGAGCTGATGTACCGCCGGGAGAGCGTGTTCGAGGCCAGCCGGGGCATGCAGCGCTTTGTGGTGGGCCTTGCCAAAAAGGTGCTGATCGCCAATCAGGTGGGCGCCCTCTGGGAGCAGATCAGCGCCATGTCCGCCCCCACCGCTGTGACGGCGTGGCTGGGCGCCATTGCCTTTACCTTCCAAATTTACTTCGATTTTTCCGGATATTCCGATATGGCCATTGGCCTGGGGCATCTGTTTGGTTTCCATTTTCTGGAAAACTTTGAACACCCCTATGAGTCCCGTACTGTCACCGAGTTCTGGCGGCGGTGGCACATCAGTCTGGGCACGTGGTTCCGGGAGTACGTGTATATCCCGCTGGGCGGCAACCGTCACGGCAAGGCACGGCAGATTTTGAACCTTGCCATTGTCTGGTTCCTGACGGGCCTGTGGCACGGGGCCAGCTGGAATTTCGTGCTGTGGGGTCTCTACTACGCGGTGCTGCTGATTCTGGAGAAGCTGTTTCTGCTGCGGTGGCTGGACAAGGCTCCCAAATGGGTGGGCCATGTGTACACCATTTTTGCCTTCATCATGGGCTGGGTGCTGTTCGCCATCACCGATTTCGCCCAACTGGGACAGTATGTGTCCGCCATGTTCACCGCCACGTTTGTGGACGGCACGGCGCTGTATCTGCTGCGCTCCAATGTAGTGCTGCTGATCGCTGCGACCATCGGCTGCACCACCGGCCCGCTGCGGCTGTGGAACCGGGTGGAGGACAAGCTGTCCGACACCGCCGCCGTCACGCTGCGCACCGTGGGCGTGGTGCTGTTGCTGCTGCTGTCCATCGCGTTTCTGGTGGGTGACAGCTATAACCCGTTTTTGTATTTCCGCTTCTGATGACCGGATGAGGAAGGAGGTCATTTTCCCATGAACGATTCCCAAAAGGGCGGCGCACGCCTGATGAAAAGTGAGCATAAGCGCCGGGAGCTGGCCCCGCTGCTGGCCATCTTCGGCGTACTGGTGGGGCTGGCGCTGGCATCGCTGCTGACGCCGGAGCGGGAGTTCTCCCCCAACGAGAACCGGTATTTGCAGCTGAAGCCGTCGCTGACGTGGACGACGCTGATGGACGGTACCTTCACCCAGAAGGCGGAGGACTACGTGGCCGACCAGATCGCGCTGCGTGACAGGTGGATGGAGGCGTCGTCGCTGGTGCAGCGCGCGGCGCTGCGGCTGGAGATCAACGACACGTGGCTGGGTCGGGATGGCCGGTACTTCGCCAAGGTGACGCCCGACACCTTTGATACCGCCCAGTACGAGAAAAATCTGGCGCAGGTGAAGGACTTTTTCGACGCCAATCCGGACAAGGATTGCCGCATGATGATGGTGCCCACCCCCGCCTATATGCTGCGGGACGACCTGCCGGCCAACGCGCCGCTGTTCGACGCGGAGGGGTGCTTCGATACGCTGCTGAACACCATGGGCGGGCAGGCCATCGACCTGCGCACGGCGCTGCTGCCAGACGCGGCGAACATGTACTACCACACCGACCATCACTGGACGACGCAGGGCGCGCTGACCGCCTATCAGGCATGGTGCGCCGCCACAGGGCATGCCCCGCAGGACTGGCAGTTGGAAACGGCCAGCACTACCTTCCGGGGCACGCTGTACTCCAAGGTGCTGCTGCCGGACAGCCCCTATGACAAGGTGGCCATCGCGTCTGACGCAGCCATCCGCTCCATGGACTGCGACGGCGAGGTATCCGACAGCCTGTACAGCATGGCGGCGCTGGAGGAGAAGGATCACTACAAGATCTTCATGGGCGGCAACTACGCCAAGGTGGTCATCGACACCGGAGCCAACACCGGCAAATCCCTGCTGGTGGTGAAGGACAGCTTTGCCAACAGCTTCCTGCCGTTTCTGGTGCGGGATTACGACACCATTACGGTGCTAGATCTGCGGTTTTACCGGGAGGGCGTGCAGCCGCTGGCGGATCAGGCCGACGATGTGCTGGTGCTGTATGAGCTGACCAACTTCGCGTCGGATAAGAATTTGTATAAGCTGAATAAGACGTGAAAACCGTCCCGCAAGGGACGGTTTTTCACGTTCGCGGCGGCATGTGGTCATGCCGCCCTACGAAGTTCTATCGGTAGGCGGTTGTAGGGGCCGACGACTCTGTCGGCCCTAACGGGAATCGTATTGTCATCGTCAGGGCGGACAGAGTCGTCCGCCCCTACAGAGTTCCACCGTACATTTTCATGTAGGGGGGCGATGTGGGCATCGCACCCTACGCGTCAATAAATAAGATGTCGGCATCCTTTTAGGATACCGACATCTTATCATGCCTCGCCGGTTTCCCGGAAGTATTCCCGCGTCTGGGCAATGTTTTTTTCAATTTCGTCCTTCAGCTGCTGGGGAGTGTCGAACTTCTTCTCCTCCCGCAGACGGCGGCAGAACTCCAGCCGGATACGCTTGCCGTACAGGTCGCCGTCAAAGTCCAGCAGGAACGTCTCGATGGACACGCTGCCGCTGTCGCTGACAGTGGGGCGGGTGCCCACGTTGGTGACGCCGGCGTAGCTGCCGCCGTCGGGCAGGTATACGCGGGTGACGTACACGCCCCGCTCCGGCACCAGCACGTGGTCGGGCACCGTGAAATTGATGGTGGGAATGCCGATGGTGCGGCCAAACCGGAAGCCGTGGCTCACCGTCTGGCTGAGACAGTGGCGGTGGCCCAGAAATTCGGCGGCCCGCTCCACCTGTCCGCTCTCCACCAGCTGGCGGATGTAGGTAGAGCTGACGGTGATGCCTTCCAGCTCCACCTTGGGGATAATGTCGCAGCCCAGCCCCAGCTCGCGGCATTTCTGCTGCAAAAGCACGGGGTCACCGGCGTTTTTGTGGCCGAAGTGGTAGTCGTGGCCTGCTACCAGATGCACCGCGCCGTACCGCTTCACCAACAGCTCCGTGATGAAGTCCTGCCACGGCATGGTCATCATTTCACGGTCAAAGGGCGCGATGATCACCTGCTGGATGCCGTACAGCCGCTCCATCAGCTCCTGCCGTTCCTGGGCGGAGTTGATGAGAGGGACGGGCTTTCCTGTGACCACCTCCTTGGGGGGACGGTCAAAGGTAAAGGCGGCGGGGGTGGCGTTCAATTGCCGGGCCACCTCCACGGTGCGGCGCAGCAGCGCCCCGTGACCTCGGTGTACGCCGTCGAAAAATCCCAATGCGATGACAGTAGGCTTCATAGTTTACGCTCCAAAAAAGTTCTTGATGGACGTCATTTGTCCGTTTTCCAACCGGCTCAGGCACAGGAAGTCGCCCTCCGTGCCGTAGACCCGATAGATGCCGCCGTCCAGCGGCGTTTTCACGGTGAAGGCGTTGCCGTTGCGGCACAGCTGCTCCACGCGGGGGTGCGTGATGTGATAGGCGGGGTGCTGGCGGAACAGGGTGTCCACAGGGCGCAGCAGGGCTTCACCCTGTGACTGCACCTGCTCCAGCGTGTGGCTTTCCTCCAGCGTATAGCCCGCCGCCATGGTGCGCCGCAGCGATGCCATGCAGCCGCCGCAGCCCAGCGCCTGCCCGATATCGTGGCACAGGGTGCGGACGTAGGTGCCCTTGGAGCACCGGATCCGCAGCCGGTAATCGGCGGGAGACAGCTGCTCCAGCAGCTCCAATTCGTAGATGGTGACGGGGCGGGGCTTACGCTCCACCTCCCTGCCCTGCCGTGCCAGATCGTACAGCTTCTGGCCGTTGATCTTGATGGCGGAGTACATGGGGGGAATCTGTGTAATGTCGCCGGTGAAGGCGGGCAGCGCCGCCGCCACATCGTCCGCCGTGACGGTGACGGGGGACTCGGCCAGCGTGTGGCCGGAGGTGTCCTGCGTGTCGGTGACAAGGCCCAGCCGCAGCGTGGCCACGTACTCCTTTTCGCCGCTCTCGGCAAAGGAGACGGCGCGTGTGGCCTGTCCCACGAACACCGGCAGCACGCCGGTTGCCATGGGATCCAGCGTCCCGGCGTGGCCCACCTTTCTGGTTTTCAGGATGCCCCGCAGCTTGGCGCAGACATCCATGCTTGTCCAGTCTGCGGGCTTGTCGATGATGATGATACCGTTGGCCATGGGGACTCCTTTCGTTTTTATTAAGGGAGAGTTTCCCTCTCCGGATCGACCTACTTTTGCCAATAGCGGCAAAAGTAGGCAAAAGCGCCAGAAGGAACCTCCGGTTCCTTCACTTCCGGGCGCGCTATACGCTGTGTAAATATGTTAGATTTTACCGCACGTTTACATAAGATTTTCTTTTTCGATTCGTTAAAAGGATCGTCTCTGCTTCTGCGCCGCTGCCGCTGATGCCTACGCCGAACAACGCTTTTGGTTCTACCGTTGAGAACGTGAGCGGCAGCGGCGCAAGAGGGGCAGACGATTCGTCATACGTAACGATATCCACTGTGTTCTGTGAACGCGTGGGATATGGTATTAAATTTGAAGGGGGAACAGCGTGCAGGAAGTCCAGAAACCTGGGTTTCTGGTTGTCATTTTGGGTACTTTTGGGACAACGGCCAAAAGTACCTCGTCCCCGCAGGGACGAAACCCCTCTCACGCGCCGATAACCTTCCGATACGCCGCCAGCACCGCCATACGGGCTTCGTCCAGCGTACCCTCCACCGTGGCGCCTGACGCGGCATGGTGGCCGCCGCCGCCCAAAATACGGCACAGGGCGCAGGCGTCTACCCGCGGGCCGGTGCGTACCGACACCTTTACCGTGCCGGGGCGCAGCTCCCGCAGCGTCACGCCGCAGTCGGTGCCCTCCACCAGAGCGGGCAGGGCGCTCAATTCCTCGATATCCGCGTCGGTGGCCTGCATCTCCTGCCGCAGTGACAGGGGAATTTCCATCACCACCACCCGCTGGTGGTCGAACAGCTTCATGTCCGCCACCATGCGGGACTCCATGGCCAGCCGCACCCGGCTCTTGGTGCGAAACAACGTTTTATTCACCGCTGCCACGTCCACCACGTCCATCAGCGCCGCCGCAATGCGGTGGGTGCGGGCGGTGGTGTTGCCGTACTGGAAACCGCCGCAGTCGGTGCTGACGGCTACATACAGGGGCAGGGCAATATCCGCCGTCAGGGCGGTCAAATGCTGGATGATCTCATACACGATCTCGCCGCAGGCGGCGCTGTCCGCTTCCAGACAGGTGTTGCGGGCAAAAAACGTCTGGGAGGGATGGTGGTCGATGGCCAGCTCAATGCGGTCACGGTAGGACTGGGCGTTCTCCGGCAGCAGGCTCGCGTCGGCAATGTCCACGCTGACGATGTGCTCCGCCTGCCAGCCGTCCGGGGCCCAGTAGGGCGCGGCGTAAGGGGCATAGGTGGCGGTGATCTCCGGATTGGGCAGCAGATAGGCCGTCTGGCCGCAGTCCCGCAGCGCCCGGCACAACGCCGCCGCGCTGCCGATGGTGTCGCCGTCGGGCCGCACGTGGGTCAGCAGCAGCACATTGTCCAGCGCCTCCAGATATCCGGCGGCGCCACGGGCGGAGAGAATGGGTCGTTCCATATTACTTGTCCTCCGGCAGCACAATGTCCGCGTTGGCGGGGTTGGCGGGCTTCACGTGGTGCAGCATGTCCAGAATGTGGGCTCCGTGGGCGATGGAATCATCGGCGAAGAATTGCAGCTCCGGCGTATAGCGCAGCTGCAGCTTCTGGCCCAGCTCATGGCGCAGGTAGCCGCTGGCGGACTTCAGCCCCCGCATGAGATCCTTCTCGTCGGTGCGGTCCAGCGCGCTGATGTAGATGCGGCTGTAGCGCAGGTCGCTGGTGGTGTCCACGTGGGTGATGGTCAGCATGGCGTCCGCCACCCGGGGATCCTTCACCGTGCGCAGCAGGCCGGACAGCTCCCGCTGGATCTCCTCGTTGATGCGTCCGATACGGTTGGATGCCATAATAGCGCTCCTTTCTTGAAAAAGGGGCGGGCGCAGCGCCCGCCCCTTGGGTAATGTGGTGTTTTGCGATGAAAAGCCATTGAAAAGCAGAGACCTGTAGGGGCCGACAACTCTGTCGGCCCGCCGTCTACCGGGACGCTTTCGGATACCGCTTTGGGCGGACAGGGTCGTCCGCCCCTACAACGGTCTAATCAGACTTTTCACCAGTTTATCACTGCGGAATCTCCTCCATCGTGAAGGCTTCCACAATGTCGCCTTCCTTGATGTCGTTGTACTTCTCGATGCTCAGGCCGCACTCGTATCCGGCCACGACCTCCTTGACGGAGTCCTTGAACCGCTGCAAAGAGGCCAGCACGCCCTCGTGAATGACGATGCCGTCGCGCACCAGACGCACCTGGCAGTCCTTGCGCTGGAGCTTGCCGTCCTGCACGTAGCAGCCCGCCACGGTGCCCACACCGGAGACCTTGTAGGTCTGGCGCACCTCGGCGTGGCCCAGCACCACCTCGCGGTACTTGGGGGCCAGCATGCCCTTCATGGCGGCTTCGATCTCGTTGATGGCATCGTAAATGACGCGGTACATCCGCATGTCCACGTTGGCGCGGGCGGCACTGTCGCGGGCGGCGGCGTCAGGACGGACGTTGAAGCCCACGATAATGGCCTGAGAGGTGGAGGCCAGCATCACGTCGGACTCGTTGATGGCGCCGACGCCGCCGTGGATGACGCGGACGCGCACCTCATCGTTGCTGAGCTTCTCCAGAGAGGCCTTCACCGCCTCCACGCTGCCCTGTACGTCGGCCTTGACGATCAGGTTCAGGTTCTTCATCTCGCCTGCCTGGATCTGGCTGAACAGATCCTCCAGAGACACCTTGGTGACAGGGGCGTTGGCCTTGGCCTTTTCCTCGGCCTTGCGCTGCTCCACCAGCTCGCGGGCCAGCTTTTCGTCGGCCACGGCGTTGAAGGTGGCACCGGCGGAGGGAGCCTCGCTGAGGCCCGTGATCTCCACAGGTACGCTGGGGCCGGCCTCGGTCACCCGCTGGCCCTTGTCGCCCACCATGGCGCGGACGCGGCCCACGGAGGTACCGGCAATGATGATATCGCCCTGATGCAGCGTACCGTTCTGCACCAGCAGGGTCGCCACAGGGCCGCGGCCCTTGTCCAGACGGGCCTCGATAACGGTGCCCTGAGCGGCGCGGTTGGGGTTGGCCTTCAGCTCGCTGACCTCGGCGGTCAGGGTGAGCATCTCCAGCAGGTTATCCACGCCCATACCGGTCTTGGCGGAGATGGGACACACGATGGTGTCGCCGCCCCACTCCTCGCACACCAGACCGTACTCGGTCAGCTGCTGCTTGATGCGGTCGGGGTTGGCTTCGGGCTTATCCATCTTGTTGATGGCTACGATGATGGGGATCTCGGCGGCCTTGGCGTGGTTGATGGACTCGACGGTCTGGGGCATGATGCCGTCCTCGGCGGCCACCACCAGAATGGCAATATCCGTTACCATGGCGCCGCGGGCGCGCATGGAGGTAAAGGCCTCGTGGCCGGGGGTATCCAAAAACGTGATGGGCTTGCCGTGGATCTCCACCTGATAGGCGCCGATGTGCTGGGTGATGCCGCCGGCCTCGCCGGACGCCACGTGGGCGTTACGGATATAGTCCAGCAGACTGGTCTTGCCGTGGTCGACATGACCCATGACCACCACAACGGGAGCGCGGGGCACCAGATCCTCTTCCTTATCCTGATGGTCGTCGATCAGCTTCTCCTCGATGGTGACCACGACCTCCTTCTCCACCTTGCAGCCCATTTCCTCGGCAATGATGGCGGCGGTGTCGAAGTCGATCATCTGGCTGAGAGAGGCCATGACGCCGTTCTTCATCAGGCACTTGACCACCTCTGCGCCGGTCTTCTTCATGCGGCTGGCCAGCTCGCCCACGCTGATCTCATCGGGGATCTGCACGGTGACGGGGGTATTCTTGATGATCTCCAGCCGCAGCTTACGCATGCGGTCGGCCTCCTCCTGCTTGCGCTTGTTGGTCATGGGGCCGTTCTGGCGCTGCTTGGAGTTGCGGAATTTCTCCTTGCCCTGCAGCTGATCCTTGTCACGGCGGCCGCCGCGGTTGTTGCTGCTGCGGTCGGCCATGTCCTGCAGCTTCTCGTCGTACTTGTCCAGATTCACGTTGGTGGCCTTGCGGGTATCCACCACCTGCTTCTGGGGCACGCGGGACATGGGCTTCTGGGGCTGGTTGTTATTATTGTTGTTGCTGCTGTTGCTATTGTTATTGGCGTTGGGCTGGTTGTTCTTCGGCTGGGGATTGCCTTGCTTCTGCGCCTGAGGCTTGTCGTTCTGCTGGGGCTGCTTCTTCGGCTCCGGCTTCTTCTCCTCGGCCTTGGCGCCCTCGGCAAACACCGTGGCGATGCTGGCGATCTGGTTGTGCTGGGTCAGATACTCGAAAATGAGAGACAGCTCCCGATCCTCCAGCACCTGCATATGGTTCTTGGGGGTCTCGGCATACTTGGTCAAGATCTCCGTAATGTCCTTCGTGGCGACGCCGAAATCCTTCGCCACCTCATGCACTCTGTATTTGTTTGCTACGCTACCCAAATAAAGCCACCTCCATCTTAGTGAACGGCGCGGATATCACGCCGTGTATGTTCCTACTTACTGTTGGCCGGACTTTTTCCGGCTGCTGCCCTTGCCCCGCTTCACCGGCAGAGAACCGGCAAAGCGCTCCTCCGGACGCTGCGTCCGCTTTTTCGGGGGACTGCCGCTTTTGCGGTAGGGCCGTTTTTCGCCGCTTCTGGGCGGCTTGGCGGCCTTTTCCTCCGGCGGATGCTCCGTCTCCGGCGGCTTGTCGCTGTGGATACGGCGCTTGCCCTGCCGCAGATTCTTCTCGTGCCGCGCCTGCTCGGCCCGACGCTCCATGGCTCGCTGGGCCTTCACGTCCAGCTGTGCCGCCGCCGCGCCGTACTTCCCGCCGTCCATGGCCGCCAGCTTTTTGGTGATGGCTCCGGCAAAGCCGATATCCGTCACGGCGCACATGGCTACGCTGCTGCGGCCCAGTGACCGGCCCAGCGCGTCCTTATCCGCCGGAAGCGTCAGGCACAGGCACGCCCCGGTTTGAGCAAAGGAGAACGCCCGACGCTGGGAGGACGGCCCGGCGTCCTGCGCCACCAGAATGACCCGCGCCTTTTTGGCACGGGCGGCAGCGCCTACCGGCTCCTCACCCACCTCCACGCGGCCTGCCTTTTTGGCAAGACCCAGCAGAGATAATACCTGTTCCGTCATGCTTCGCCGCCTTCCATCTGCGCTTCCAGCGCGTCGTACACGGCTTCGGGAATGGCGGTGTCCAGCGCCCGTTCCAGCGCTCTGGACTTGCGTGCCTTCTTCAGACACGCCACGTCGGGACATACATACGCGCCGCGGCCCGAGGCCTTGCCCCTGCCGTCCAGCAGGATCTCACCCTCCGGCGTACGAACCACCCGCAACAGCTCCTTTTTGTCCTTCATTTCCCGGCAGCCGACACACTGCCGCTGGGGAATCTTCCGGGGTTTCACAGCCATACCGGCCACCTCCTTATACTCAGTCCTCGCTGTGGGAAGCGGGCTTGATGTCGATCTTATAGCCGGTCAGCCGGGCGGCCAGACGGGCGTTCTGGCCCTCCTTGCCGATGGCCAGACTCAGCTGGTCGTCAGGCACGATGACGCGGCAGGCCTTGCCCTCCGGAGCCAGACGCACCTCCAGCACATCGGCGGGCGCCAGCGCGGCGGCGATGAACTCCGCCGGATCCTCGCTGTACTTGATGATATCGATCTTCTCGCCCCGCAGTTCCTCCACGATGGCGTTGACGCGCTGGCCGCGAGGGCCGACGCAGGCACCGATGGGGTCGATGTTCTCGTCCTCCGACCACACGGCCATCTTGGTGCGGTTGCCCGCCTCGCGGGCGATGGAGCGGATCTCCACGCTGCCGTCGTAAATTTCGGGCACCTCCAGCTCGAAAAGGCGCTTCACCAGACCGGGATGGGTGCGGGAGATCAGTACCTGCGGGCCGCGGGTGGTGCGGCGGACCTCCACCAGATAAACCTTCACCATCTGACCCTCGGTCAGCGTTTCGCCCTCTACCTGCTCGTTCTGGGACAGCACGGCCTCGGTGCTCTCGCTGCCGGTGCCGATCTTCAGGATCACGTTGCCGTTGCGGGGATCGATCCGCACCACGGTGCCGGTCAGGATCTCGTGCTGCTTGGAGTTGAACTCGTCATAGATCATGCCGTGCTCGGCCTCACGCAGACCCTGAATGATGACCTGCTTGCCGTTTCCGGCGGCGATGCGGCCGAATTCCACATTTTCCACAGGAATATTCACCACGCCGCCCAGCTCGTTTTTGGCGCTGCGCTTTTTGGCGTCCTCCAGAGAGATCTCGTTGGCGGGATCCATGACCTCCTCCACGATCTCCTTCTGCACGTACATGCGCAGGTCGTGCTTGTCCTCGTCCACGTCCACGATCACGTTCTCCACGCCCTCGTGATCCCGCTTATAGGCGGTGGTCAGGGCCTGAATGATCTTGCCCATCATGAAGTTCTGGGGAATGCCCCGTTCCTTCTCCAGCATAGCCAGCGCCGCAAAAATCTCGTCACATTTCATGATCTTAACTCCTTCTATCTAAACCAAAGCTTGTATACTTAAAATTCCACACGCAGGCGCACCAGCGCCACCTCGGCCTTTTCAAACCGCACCGGCTCTGCGCCGCCCATATCCAGCAGCACCGCGCCGTCCTCGTAGCCCGCCAGCTTCCCGGCGAACTCCTTCCGGCCGTCCCGGTTCTTATAGGTTTTCACCAGCACCGGCTCGCCCATGAAGCGCTGAAAGTCCGAGGGCCGCTTCAGCTGCCGCTCCGCACCGGCGGAGGAAACCTCGAACATATAGCTGGATTCGATGGGGTCCACCTCGTCCAGCAGGTCGCTGACCCTGCGGCTGACGGCTTCGCAGTCCAGAATGTCCACGCCGCCCTCCTTGTCCAGATACAGCCGCAGATACCACTGGCCCGCTTCCCGGACGTATTCCACGTCCCACAGCTCACAGCCGTTCTCCTTCACGACCGGCTCCGCCAGCTCCCACACGATGTCGGTGACTTTTTTCATAGCGTTCCTCGCTTCATTATCCAACGATTTCCGATTTTTAAGAAACGGATTTTGCTCAACAAAAAGAGCGGACGGAACGTCCACTCTTAGTCAACACATACTACCATGAAGTATATTACCATATTTATAGTGGGATTGCAAGGGGTTTTCCGGAAAAAACCAGCCGGAAAAGGGCGGATATATGCGGATTTTTCGACGAAAACCGCCGCAGGCGGGCCGATCCCGGCCCGCCTGTAAAAGCTTCGCAGAATTCGCGCCGCGCACGGCGCGAAATAATCAAATCATTTTTCTGACGACATGCGCGTCAGAAAAATTCTTCTCGGCCGCCAGTGTGTCCGAAGGACGCGCGCAGCCGGCCGCAAGCTTTTTGGCAGCAAAATCGCTAGATTTTGCGCCAACTTCTTTTTATTCCGTCATGATCTTCAAGATCACCCGGTCGGTCTCCCGCATGCCCTGAGCCGCCAGCACGCCCACGTGGCGGATGGTGTCCTCCACATCCTTGCCCATGATGCCGTGGCCGGGCTGGAAGTTGTTGCCGCCCAGATACATGTTGTAGCCCAGCAGGCCGCACTCCACGCCCATGGCGATCTTGCTGGCGCAGCTGGCCTTTGCCCCGTCGCAGATGCAGCCGGAGATCATGGCCACCGCGTTTTCCAGCGTGTGACTGATGGCATCATAGTCCGCACCCCGCAGCCACGCGATGCCGCAGCCTGCGCCGACGCCGGCGGACACCGCGCCGCAGTAGGCGCTGAGACGGCCAATGCCGGTTTTCTGGTGGATGGTGATCAGGTCGCTGAGGCACACGGCCCGCAGGATCTTCTCCTCGCTGGCGCCCATCAGCTTGCCGTAGCGCCACACGGGGACGGAAGCGGTGATGCCCTGATTGCCGGAGCCGGAGCAGATGACCACCGGCATTTCGCAGCCGTTCATGCGGGCGTCAGACCCGGCGGCGGCCCATGCACGGGCCTGGGTCTCGATATCGTCGCTGCGCTGAAGGAGGGTGGAGCCGATGTTGGCGCCCCAGCTGTTGCGCAGGCCCTCCTCGGCGATGGCGGTGTTGCAGGCGATCTGCCTGCCGATAACAGGTTCGATGCGGTCTAAAGGTACTGTTTCAGCGAATGTGATGATGTCTTTTACGTTGAGAACACTCTTGTCCTGCAAATTGTCCTCCGCATTGGCGGTGAGGGGCTTTTCCAGCAGGACTTCTCCGTCCCTTTCCATGTAGATGATGTTGGTGTGGTTGTTGGCCACCCGTACCGCGGCGGTGTGTCCCGCCCGCTTGCCGTGCAGAAAAATATCCAGCAGGCAGGGGGTCACGGGGCAGGTGACCTTGATGGGTGTAGCATCCAGATAGCCCTGAATGGCGGCTGCGTCATCCTCTGTGACGTTGGCAATCACCTGCAATTCCGCGTCTGCGTCGCCCGCCACAATACCTACCGCGATGGCAGCGTCGATGCCGCGACGGCCATCAGTATTGGGTACGACCACGGATTTCACGTTCTTGAGGATGTTGCCGCTGACCTCGGCCAGCACTTCTTCCGGTTTTCCGCCCAGCACCTCGCGCAGCTTGGCAGCACAGTACGCGACGGCGATGGGCTCTGTACACCCTGTTGCCAGCAGGAGTTCTTCCTGCAGGATAGCCGTATAGGCGGCTACCGTTTTCTCGTTCAACATCATGACATTCTCCTTTGTATTCATTATAGTATCGGGCCATTGGCCGGATAGATGGGATAAAAGGGGATGCGTTTTTGCGGAGATATTATATTTTGGGTGTAGGAGCCGACGACTCTGTCGGCCCGCTGCCTCCCCTGTGTAAGGGGAGGTGGCAAAAATCTTTGATTTTTGACGGAGGGGTTGTCCGATAACCGACAATCCCCCAGTCAGCGCTTTGCGCTGACAGCCCCCTTTACACAAGGGGGCCTTTTATTACGACTCTTTTACCGCAGATCCGGCACGTCGTCCTCCAGATCCACCCAGTCCTGCACGTCCACGGTGGAGAACTCCGTCTCCGTATTGCGGATGACCACCTTGGAAAGTCCCGCATTGATGACGAGTCGGCGGCACATGGCGCAGGAGGTGGCATCGTGAAGCAGCTCGCCGGTCTGGGCATTGCGGCCCACCAGATACAGCGTGCCGCCCACCATGTCCCGCCGGGCGGCGGAGATGATGGCGTTGGCCTCGGCGTGGACGCTGCGGCACAGTTCGTACCGTTCGCCCCGGGGCACCTGCATGGCCTCGCGGGTGCACAGGCCCATGTCCACGCAGTTGCGGCGGCCACGGGGCGCACCGTTGTAACCGGTGGAGATGATCTCGTCGTTCTTCACGATGATGGCCCCGAACACCCGGCGCAGACAGGTGGCCCGCTCCAGCACGGTCTGGGCGATGTTCAAATAGTAGTTCTCCTTGCTGATGCGTTCCATGGCGGTTTCTCCTTGCGATACTTACTTTATTTGATTATACCGTGTTTTGACAAACGGTTCAATGGAAAGGGGCGGAAACATCCACCGCGTTTTCCACAAAAATTCCGGCTGCTTTTTGAAGAAAACGTAGAATTTTGGAATTTTCGGCGGCAAAAACGGGACAAAAACACGCCCTCTCAAAAAACGCGGCGGCCGTTCCATTTCCCGACGAATTGCGTGGCGAATTTCCCGTACAATAGGCCCATGCGAAAAAAACGCCCCGTCACGGGGCGAAGGGAGGACGGATCCATGATACGGCCAACGGTGCGGGACAAGCTTCTGCCGGACGCGCTGCGGCAGGGACTTTTGCAGAGCGTGCTGGTGTTCGCGCTGTCGGCGGCGCGGGTGGGCGGCATATACGCGCCGTGGGCGCTGGCGGCTGCCGCCGTCTCCGGCGGGAAAAGCCGGGGGTTATGGGCGCTGCTGGGCGCAGGTGTCGGCGCGCTGGTGTTTTTCGATTTTCAGACGGGGCTGCGGTTCGCCGCCTCTGCCGTGCTGATCTACAGTGCCAACATGGCCTTCTGCGACACGAAAATGTACGCCAGAAAGGGCTTCGCTCCGCTGCTGGCGGCGCTGGCGCTGCTGCTGGTGCAGTCGGTGTATCTGGTGGGCCGCAGCGCCGCTCAATGGGCGCTGGGCGTGTCGGCGTCCGCCGTGGCGGCGGCGGTGGCCTGCGGACTGGACGAGAGCCGGGAAAATGGCCGCCTGCATCTGCTGGTGGTCATGACGGCGGCTGCGGCTGCGCTGTCCGCCGTACAGGTGGAGGGCTTCTCCCCCGGCAGCATGACGGCGGCGTGGCTGGCGCTGCTGTGCGCCGTGGGCGCGCCGCCCGCCAATGCGGCGGCGCTGGGTGCGTGTGCCGGTATGTGCGCCGATCTGGCGGGGGAAACGCCGGATCTTCTGTGGGCGGCGGTATGCGCCAGCGGCGCATTGGCGGCTTCCCTGCTGCGGCGAAGACCCCGCGTGCTGCAGGCCGCCGCCTTCTGCCTGTGCGCGGCGGCGGTGCCGCTGGCGCTGGACGTGGACAGGCCGTGGACGGTGCTGTATCAGGCGGCGGTGGGGGCTGTGGCCTACGCGCTGGCGCCGAAAAAGTGGCTGGGCATCCTGCCGGATACGGCGGCGCTGCCTCAGGCTGTGCCGGCCATGGCGGCAAAAACCGCCGCCGGAGAGCGGGCGGCGGCCTTCCGCGACCTGTATAACACCATGTTCCGCACCCGCGCCGCAGAGCGGGGCGAAAACCCGGCGGTGATCTTCGACCACGCCGCCCAGCAGACCTGCCGCAATTGCGTGCTGGTAAAGCGCTGCTGGCAGGCGGAGTACAACGCCACCTACAACGCCTTCAACGACGCCTGTCCCGCCATGCTGAAGCGTGGCCGGGCGGAAGCGGAGGATTTTCCCCTGTTCTTCACCAGCCGGTGCCTGCACTTTCCGGAGCTGCTGAGCGCCGTCAATACGGAGCTGTACGCGTTCCGTCTGCGGCGGCAGTACCGGACCCGGCTGGAGGACGCCCGGGCGTTGGCAGAGGCCCAGTATGAGCATCTGGGTGAGGTGCTGGGCAGCGAGACCGCTCCGGAGCCGGAGGGTGCGCTGCTGCGGTGCCGCGTGGGCACGCTGCTGCGGCCCAAAGAGGGCGAGAGCGCCTGCGGCGACCAGCTGGCGGTGTTCACCGCCGGTGCCATGCTGTATATGCTGCTGTCCGACGGCATGGGCAGCGGCGCGGAGGCTCACGCCGAAAGCGCCATGACGGTGCGGCTGCTGCGACAGTTCCTCAAGGCGGGCATCCGGCCCGCCTCGGCGCTGAAAACCCTCAACACGGCGCTGACGCTGCGCTGTCAGGAGGGCGGCGGCTTCACCACCATCGACCTGCTGGCGCTGGATCGCCGTACCGGTGCGGCCACGCTGTACAAATACGGCGCGGCGGCCTCCTACGTGAAGCGGGGCGGCACGGTGACGCGGCTGGAGGGCGGCAGCCTGCCTGCCGGCTTGCAGGATACCCGCCAGCCGCCGGAGGCTACCGGCATCCATCTGGAGCCGGGCAGCGTGCTGGTAATGGTCAGCGACGGCGTTACCAGCGAGGGAGACAACTGGCTGCGGGAGCTGCTGGCCTCGTGGCCGGGCGGCGACAGTCAGGAGCTGGCCCAGCTGATCCTGGCGGATTCCCGCCGCCACGGCGGCCTGAAGGACGACTGCGCGGCGCTGGCGCTGCGGCTTGAAAAATCTGAGAAACCGGCGGCAAAGCGGGTATAACGCCCCGCCCGGCGGGACATACTTTTTTCATACCATCAATCAACAAGGAGGGCATGGTTTTGGTAAAAGGTGTTTCCCGCCGGGTCATTGTGGTGGACAGCCCCGACCCGCAGGTTTTTGAACAGGCGATTTTTATTCTCAGCGGCGACGGGGCGGGGGTCAGCCAGCAGCAGCTGGTGGATCAGGCCGTCCGCGTGGCCAGAAGCTATGCCCGTACCCACGGCATACCACAGCGCAGCTTCCGCATGACACCGCCGCTGTGGATGGCGGCGGGCAGCGCCGTGATCGGGGCCGTCTGGGCCGCCGTGGCACTGCTGTAATACGCTGCCCTTGTCATTGCGAACCAGTGATCGATATCACTGGCTCGGAATGACAGACCGCGCAATTTACCCCGACGCATGATACTTGCTTACTTTCTTTCCACATTTCTCCTCTTTTTTGGGGCGGACGCTTTGCGCCCGCTCTCTTTTTTTACCCCTTTTCTTCCTGAAAGGGATGTGTTATAATGTGCGGACACGTTATAGACTACGCTATAGATTATATGAAAATTTCCGGAGGATATGACCCTATGAGGATCGGAAATGTGGAGGTAGCCTCCTGCTTGGCGCTGGCTCCCATGGCGGGGGTGACGGACATGGCGTTCCGTCAGATCTGCCGCGAGCTGGGCGCGGGCTACTCCTGCACGGAGCTGGTCAGCGCCAAGGCGCTGTGCTATCAGGATAAAAAAAGCCGCACGCTGCTGAAAATGGCCCCCAACGAGCATCCGGCGGCGGCGCAGATCTTCGGCAGCGATATCGCCTGCATGGCCGAGGCGGCGGTGATCGCCGCGGAGGTGTCCGGCGCGGAGGTCATTGACATCAACATGGGCTGCCCGGTGGGCAAGGTGGTGTCCAACGGCGACGGCTCGGCGCTGATGAAAGACCCGGAGAAGGCCGGACGCATCGCCGAAGCGGTGGTGAAGGCCAGTCCCGTCCCTGTAACGGTGAAGATGCGCCGGGGCTGGGACAAGGGCAGCATCAACGCCGTGGAGCTGGCGAAAATACTGGAGCAGGCCGGGGTGGCGGCGCTGGCCGTTCACGGCCGCACCCGCGCCCAGATGTACGGCGGCCAGGCCGACTGGGTGACCATCCGGGAGGTAAAAGAAGCCGTCTCCATCCCCGTCATCGCCAACGGCGACGTGTTCTCGGCGGAGGACTGCCTGCGGATCTTGCAGTTCACCGGGGCGGACATGGCCATGATTGGCCGGGGCTGCTTCGGCAACCCGTGGCTCTTTCAGCAGTGCGCCGCCGCGCTGGAGGGTGAGCCCATCCCGCCGCTGCCGCCGCTTTCCGAGCGGTGTGATCTTGCGGTGCGGCAGATCGAGCTGGCAAAAGAGGACAAGGGCGAGCATATCGCCATTCTGGAGGCGCGGCGGCACTACGCGTGGTATCTCAAGGGCGTGCCCCACGCCAACTATTATAAGGATCAGATCGTTCGGATGAACACCATGGAGGACGTGTACCGCGTAACGGCGGGCATCAAGAGGGATTTGAAATGAAGGATCAGGAAAACATCATCGCGCGGGCACGGCGGGGAGACGCCGGGGCCTTTGAACAACTGGTGGAGACCTATCGGGATCAGGTGTACCGCATCGCACTGCGGATGTGCGGCAACGCCGCCGACGCGGACGAGGCGGCGCAGGAGGCCTTTCTGGCCGCGTGGAAGGGGCTGCCCAATTTTCGGGGCGACAGCCGGTTCTCCACGTGGCTCTATCAGCTGACCACCCACGCCGCCATCGACCTGATGCGGCGGGAGAAGCGGCAGATCGCCGCCGAGGACATTACCGAGGTCAGCGCGCCCGACCCCGCGCCCGGCCCTCAGCAGCAGGCGGAGCGGCGGGAGACGCAGGAGGCGGTGCGGAACGCCATTTTGCAATTGACGCCGGAGTACCGCCAGATCGTGGTGCTGCGCTTTCTGGAGGATCTCAGCTATGAGGAGATCGGCGCGGCGCTGAAGCTGCCCTCCGGTACGGTGAAATCCCGGCTGAACCGGGCCAAAGCACAGTTAAAAGACATTTTGTCAAAAAGCGGGAACCTTTTCGGCTCACCCAGCGTCATACATACAGAAACACAAGGAAAGGAGGCGCGGCCATGAAACACAATGAATGGGAAAACGACGGGTTTGACGAGCTTCTGCGAGACGCTTTGGCATCTGACGCCGCGCCCTCCGGCGACTTTACGGAGCGGCTCATGGAGCAGGTGCGCCGCACCCCGCAGGAGAAAGCGAAAAACCGTCCCTACAAGAAGATCCTGGCGGCAGTGGCAGCCTGCGCCGTCATCGCCGTGGCGATCCCGCTGGTGATGCCTCGCGGCAACAGCACGGCCAGCGCGGATAACGCCGCCCCCATGATGGATATGACTGCCGACGACGGCGCCTATGACAACGAGTACATGACCAGCGGCGCACCCAGCGGCGACCGGGAACCCGCCGACAGCCAGCAGAAGATCGCCGAAGAGCCGAAGAACGGCATGGAGGATCTTCCCCTGATCGACGCCGATCAGGGGAAGATCACGCTGGTGGGACAGGACGCCGACGATGCCAAGGCGGCGCTGGACGAGATGGGCATTCAGCCCACGGCGGCGGAAAACAGCAGCTACACCTATGACCTGACCGAACAGCAGGCGCAGGAGCTGGGCAAAACGGTGATGGCCCTGTACAGCGTTGAGGGCGATCTGATCCTGGTGCTGGAGGTAACGGAATGAAGAATCTCACCACACGCAGACTGGCCGTCTCCGGCATGATCGGCGCGGCCTACGCCGTCATGGCCATCTTCGGCTCGGTATTCGGGCTGACCTTCGGCCCCATCCAGTTCCGGTTTTCCGAGGCGCTGTGCGTCACGCCGTTCCTGTTTCCGGAGGCGGTGGGCGGATTGTTCGTGGGCTGCCTCATCGCCAACCTGTTCAGCCCCTACGGTCTGCTGGATATCATCATCGGCTCGCTGGCCACGCTGATCGCCGCATGGCTCACCTCCCGGTGCCGCAGCCGGTATCTGGCGCCCCTGCCGCCGGTGATCGTCAACATGGTGCTGGTGGGCGGATTGCTGGCCTTTGAACAGACCGGATTCACCAGGGCGTTCATGGCAGCCTTCTGGTACAACGCCTGCTCGCTGGCCGTCAGCGAGGCGGTGGTGTGCTACGTTTTGGGCCTTTTGCTGCTGAAAGCACTGGAGAAAACGAAATATTTCAAGGAATTGCAAAAAAAAGATTGACTTTTACCGGGAAGATGGTAAAATAATTAAGCTCGCGTATTATGGCAATGCGTGGGCAATCCTTGCTCCTATCGGAGAATAGGGGCCATAAGTCCAAAAGGAGGTGCAAAAGTATGGCTAAGATTTCCGCCAACTATGAGGTCGTTTACATTATCGACCCTGCACAGGGTGAGGAGGCTGTTGCCGCTATCGTGGCAAAGTTCCAGACTCTGGCTGAACAGCATGCTTCCAACGTCGTTGTTGACGAGTGGGGCAAGCGTCGTCTCGCTTACGCGATCGACTACAAGACCGAAGGCTATTATGTCCTGATGTCCTTCACCAGCGCGCCGGAATTCCCCCGTGAGCTGGATCGTATCCTGGGCATTACCGAGGGTGTCATGCGTTCCATGATCGTCTGCAAGGACGAGTAAGGAGGGCGGCATGCTCAACAAGATCTTCATCATGGGCCGCCTGACCCGTGATCCCGAGCTGCGCCGCACGCAGTCGGGGACTCCTGTCACCAGTTTCTCACTGGCGGTGGATCGGGATTTCAAGTCCCAGTCCGGCGAGAAGGAAACGGATTTCATCGATGTGGTGGCGTGGCGCGCAACGGCTGAGTTCGTTGCCAAGTACTTTACCAAGGGCCGCATGGCCGTGGTAGAGGGCCGCCTGCAGATCCGTGACTGGCAGGACAGAGACGGCAATAAGCGCCGCAGCGCGGAGGTTATTGCCGACAACGTGTATTTCGGCGACAGCCGGCCCGGCGGCGGAAACGGCAACTCCTTCAGCAATGAGGGCCCCGCCTATTCCGCTCCCAGCGCTCCGGCCTACAGCGCACCCTCCGGCGGCTTTACGCCTGCCGTGGGCGGCGACTTTGCCGAGATCGACGACGAGGACGGCGACCTGCCGTTCTGATCCCGTGTTCAGGAACACACTACTAATACGATAAGGAGGACTATTCCATGGCTATGGAACGTGAAAACAGACCCGCACGCGGCGGCGTCCGCAAGCGGAAGAAGGTTTGCCAGTTCTGCGTGGATAAGTGCGAGCATATTGATTATAAGGATGCTGCCAAGCTGCGTCGCTTCATCAGCGAGCGCTCCAAGATCCTGCCTCGCCGCACCACCGGTACCTGCGCCATGCATCAGCGCCAGCTGACCGAGGCCATCAAGCGCGCCCGTCAGATCGCTCTGCTGCCCTTCGTCACCGAGTAAGACGAACAACATGCAACGAAAAGCTCCACCCGATGGGTGGAGCTTTTTTTGCGTGCCAAAAGCCCATCTTTGTCATTCCGAACCAGTGCGTAGGGGCGGGGTGACCATACCCCGCCGCGCAACGAACGCACCGGCTGCCGGTAGAACTTTGTAGGGGCGGACGACTCTGTCCGCCCTGACGATGGCTGTATGATTACTTGCGGGCGGACAGAGTCGTCCGCCCCTACAACCGTTTAACGATACCCGGCGCCAGTCTGAAAGCTCCGCTTGTGATGGGCGCGGCAGCTGCCCACCATATCAGGTGGTTTTTGCGGCAGATGATTAACTTTTAATGAATTTCGGGCCAAAACCCTTGCAAAACAGCTTCCCAATGGCTATAATCAGCCATAATAGCAAGCGTATTTGATTTGAAAGGAGATACTACTTATGTCATTCTTTGAAAACATTACCGAAAAAGCCAAGCAGTATGCCAACATCGCCGCCGACAAGGCCACCGCTCTGGCAGAGGCTGCCGCCGACAAGGCCAAGGACGTGAAGGAGACCGCCCAGCTGAACATGGCCATCAAGACCGAGCAGCGTGAGATGGAGAAGAACTACCGCGCCATCGGCCAGTGGTTCGTCTCTGAGTACGAGGGCGAGGTTCCCGACGCCGTGAAGGACGTTGTGGCCGCCATTGAGGCCAGCAAGGCCAAGGTGGAGGAGATGGAGGCCGCTCTGGCCGCCAAGTCCGCAGCAGACGAGGAGGCCGTGGTGGAAGAGGACGGTCAGGTTCCCGAGCTGAAGGTCTGCCCGCTGTGCGGCACCGCCACCAATTCCCGCTTCTGCCCGGAGTGCGGCGCGGAGGTCGAGCCCAAGACCGAGGAGGCTCCCGTGGAAGAACCCGCCGCTCCCGCCGAGCCGGAGACCCCTGCCGAGCCGGAGACCCCTGCCGAGCCGCAGGAGTAAGCAATAGCCTACAAAATGCATTAAAAAAGAGACTGCCCAGGCAGTCTCTTTTTGCTTTTCTATTACAGGGTCGTTCCCTGTGCCAGACGTTCATACAGCAGCTGGAGGTCGTATACATCCACCTCACCGTCGTTGTTCACGTCAGCGGCCATTTTTTCCGCGATAGTGATCGTGTTCTGACCGGTAAGATAGCCGTACAGCTGCTGCACGTCCTCTACGCCGACCCTGCCGTCGCCGTTGGCGTCACCGGCGGGAAGTGTGCCGGGGAGCTTACTGCTGCCATCCCACAGCGCCGTTTTGTACCCCAGATAGGTGGGGCTTGTCCAGCCAGACTGTCCTTCCAGGTAGTAAAGGGTGGCGTCGCTGCTGATGTCCATTTTCTTAAGCAGTTCCTCCTCCGGAGCGGTGCCGGAGAAGTAGAAGGACAGCAGATTATCACAAAAGTCAAAGCCTCTCTCGTTAATGGTGGTCAGCGTAGCGGGGATCACCAGCCGCTTGAGGTTCTGGCAGTCAAAAAAGGCAAGAGAGGCAATGGTGGTAACACCGTTGGGAATCACAAATGTTCCCTCCTTCGCGCCGGGGCAGGTGTGCACCATTGTGCCGTCCTTTGTCATCAGTACACCATCCACCGACTGATAGGCCGGATTGCCCTCCGCCACATAAATGGCGCGAAGCTTTCCACAGCCGCTGAAGGAGTTCTGCTCGATTATCGTCACATTTGCCGGGATCGTGACCTCCGTCAAGCTCTCACAGTCAATGAACGCCTGAAGGCCGATCGTCTCCACACTTTCGGGCAATGTAAAGTTTTGCAGCTCATCACACCACATAAAGGCCCATCTTCCGATTACCTTCACGTTTTCGGGGAATACGACCGATTGCAGCTTTGCACATTTCTTGAACATGCTCATTTCGATGACTTCCAGATTTCGCGGCAGCTTGACAAACTCCAGATTGGGGCACTCGGAGAAAACACCCGAACCCATTGTTGTCACAGTGTCGGGGAGTTCCATGCGGATCAGACCGGATTTCTCAAAAGCCATGTTCTCAATTTTCGTCAAGCCAGCCGGGAATTCCACGCTCTTTAGATTGGTGCAACCGCTAAAAGCGGCGGTGGAAATTGTCTTTAAGTTTGCGGGTAGATGAATGCTTTCAATTCCACTGCCGCTAAATGCTGCGAGACCGATTATCTCCACCGAAACAGGAATAGAGATCTTTTTCAAATTTTTACAGCCGCTAAAAGCGTACCTTCCGATAGAAAGGATACAGCTTTCCAGATCATCCTGCGGCCCATAGATCACGACCTCTTTGATCTGATCCGCATAGTCCTTCCAGGGAACTCTGTTATAGGAAAAGTCCTCCATATAGCCCTCGCCGAAGAACTCCAGTGTTCCGTCCTTCATCAGCTGCCACGTCATGTTTTCACGATCTCTATAGTTGTCATCCCAATAGCCGCAATAGCCGCTGTCCACAACGGGCCACGCGCTGCCCCATACGGTGGCAGTCAGGCTGAACAGCATGACCACAGTCAGGACAATGCTCAACACGCTCTTTTTCATACGCTCTCTCCTTTTCTGCAAAGCTTTTGCATGATTGATTGTACACCATGTGGCGCTTTTTCACAAGTAATAATTTGCCTGTTTTTCAAAGTCCTTGCAATCCGCTGTGCTTTCCTGTATGCTGAAAGGAGAAAAGCGAGGTGTGCGCCATGACATTGCTGCAAATGAGCTACATTCTGGAGATCGACCGCTGCGGCTCCATCAACCGGGCGGCCCAGAACCTGTTTGTGTCCCAGTCCGCCCTGTCCAGCGCCATCGCCGAGGTGGAAAAGGAGCTGGGCATCACCGTGTTCCACCGCTCCAACCGGGGCGTGGCGCTGACGGAGGACGGCCGGGAGCTACTGAACCAAATCACCCCCATTGTGGAGCGCAGCCGCAAGATCACCCGCTACTACAGTGAGCGCAGGGCGGAAAACCGGGTCACGCTGTCCATCGCCGCCCAGCGCTATCCCTTCTGCGCCAAGGCCTTTGTGGAGTTCCTGCATCTGCGGGAGGAACCACGCATCGAGGTCAGCTTCAAGGAGGTGGAGATGGCCGCTGTCATCGAGCAGGTGGCCCAGCAGCAGAGCGATTTGGGCGTGATCTTCGTCTCCGACATGACGGAGCACTTCATCCGCCGTATTCTGGAGGGGCGGAATCTGGAGTTCCACCAGCTGGCCCGTCTGCGGCCCCATGTGTTCATGCGGCAAGGCCATCCCCTGTCCGGGGAAGCTTCGGTAACGCCGGAGCAGCTGCACCAGTACCCCTACGCCGCCTTCACCCAGAGCGACACCAACCTCAACTACGCCGAGGAGGTGGTGGTGGGCACCGCCGCCGACTTCAATCAGGTGGTCTACGTCTCCGACCGGGCTACCATCTACAGCGTCATCGCCCACACCAACTGCGTCTCCACCGGAAGCGGCGTGCTGCCGGAGGGCTTCGGCGACGACCGGCTGGTGACCGTCCCCCTGACGGGGCAGCACGACATGCGTCTGGGCTATATCAAGCTGCGCTCCGTGCCCCTCAGCGAGTCGGGCCGGGAGTTCGTGGACATTCTGCGGCAGATATTGCGGGAATTAGAGGGATGATACAGCACAGGGGCGGACAAATTGTCCGCCCCTGTGGCTTGTCAAAAAAGCTTCGCAGAATTCGCGGCGCGGACGCCGCAGCCTTTTTGCCGGTATTTTCAATGCTCGATCCAATCCGCGCTGCGCTGCACCGCCCGCTTCCACATGCGGTAGGCGTCGTCACACTCCGCCTGCACCCGCTGGGGCGTGAACACCCGGTCGCTGCGGCGCAGCGCCGCCAGCTCGTCGAGACTGCTCCACACCCCGCAGTTGAGCCCTGCCAGCGCCGCCGCGCCGAAGGCGGTGGTCTCCACCATGGCGGGGCGATCCACCGGAATGCGCAGCAGATCCGCCTGCATTTGCAGCAGGATATTGCTGACGCTGGCGCCGCCGTCGGCCCGCAGACAGGTAATGTCGCACCCGGCGTCCTGCCGCATGGCCAGCATCAGGTCGGTGACCTGAAAGGCGATGGCCTCCAGCACAGCGCGGGCGATGTGGGCCCGGCCCGTGCCCCGTGTGACGCCCAGGATCGCGCCCCGGGCGTACATGTCCCAATAGGGTGCGCCCAGCCCCGTAAAGGCCGGCACCACGATAACGCCGCCGCTGCTGGGCACCGACTCCGCCAGCGTGTCGCACTCCGGCGCGGAGTCGATCAGATGCAGTTCGTCCCGCAGCCACTGGATGGTGCTGCCGCCATTGAACACGCTGCCCTCCAGCGCGTAGGTAACGGTATCGTTCACGCTCCATGCCACGGAGGTCACCAGTCCCGCACGGCTGCGGACAGGCTTGCCGCCTACGTTCATCAGCGTAAAGCAGCCGGTGCCGTAGGTGTTCTTGGCGTCGCCTGCGTGGAAGCAGGTCTGGCCAAACAGCGCCGCCTGCTGGTCGCCTGCCGCGCCGCATACCGGCACCCCCGCCAGGGTCTCAAGGCCGGGGATGCCCTCCTTCACCGTGCCGTACACCTGCGAATTGCCCGCGCACCGGGGCAGCATGCACATGGGAATGCCCAGCATGCCGCACAGCTCCGCGTCCCATTGCAGCGTGTGGATATCGAACAGCATGGTGCGGCTGGCGTTGGAATAATCCGTCACGTGGGCGCCGGTCAGCCGCCAGATGAGCCACGTCTCCACCGTGCCGAACAGCAGCTGGCCCTGCTCCGCCCGCTGTCGTGCGCCGGGCACGTTGTCCAGTATCCAGCGGATCTTGGTGGCGGAGAAATAGGCGTCGATCAGCAGTCCGGTGGTGGACTGTATCCGCTCGCTGAGTCCCCGGCGCTTCAGCTCCTCGCACAGCTCCGCCGTGCGGCGGCACTGCCACACGATGGCGTTGTACACCGGCTCGCCGGTAGCCTTGTCCCAGATGATGGTGGTTTCCCGCTGGTTGGTGACGCCGATACCGGCGATGGAGCCAACGGGCAGTCCGGCAATGGCGTCCGTCGCCGCCTGGGCCTGGGTACGCCAGATCTCCATGGGGTCGTGCTCCACCCAACCGGCACGGGGATAGTGCTGGGTAAACGGGTACTGACCCCGGCCCACGATATCCCCCTGTCTGTCGAATACGATGGCGCGGGAGCTGGTGGTGCCTTGATCCAGCGCAAGGATGTAGGAAGCCATGAGAAATCCCCCTTTTCAAGAGTAGCTTGCTGTGGTATGATGGATATAATAGTAAGTACCATCGAATAACAAGGGCAAACACGCCTGACAGCGTGTCTTTTCGGCGCTTTTTACCCTTTTCGCCTTGGCGGGCACCAGCCCGCCTGCATCTCAAAAGCCAAAAATCACTTGAAAATCCATCGCTGGCAGGTGCTTTGCAGTTTTGTCGGAGCAGAAATGTGTCCAGACAAGAAAAGGCCCGCAGGGAATACTTGACGTATTGCCAAGGGACTTGACGCAGTATGGGCGCATTTCTGCCCGTCAAAACCGTGTCTGCCCTTGTCATTCGATGGTACAAGTATATCATAGGAAGGACGGAATTGCCATGACAAATAAGACGGACTTCACTTTTCTTTCCAGCGACGGAAAAACGCGGCTGCACGGCATCGCGTGGGTGCCGGAGGACGTAACGCCGGTGGCGGTATTGCAGCTTGTCCACGGCGTGGCGGAGTATATCGGCCGCTATGACGATTTTGCCCGGTTCCTGAACAGCCACGGCGTCATCGTGGTGGGCCACGACCATCTGGGTCACGGCCTGTCTCTCCCGGAGGGCGGCACGCCGGTGTATTTCGGTGACGGCAACACATGGAACACCCCGGTGGACGATATCTACGTGCTGCACACCAAGCTGAAGGAGCAGTATCCTCACCTGCCACTGCTGCTGATGGGCCACTCCATGGGCTCGTTCCTCAGCCGCACGTATCTCATCCGCTATCCCGGCACGGTGAAGGCCGCCGTCCTTATGGGCACCGGCTGGCAGAGCGCCGCCACGCTGGCGGGCGGTCTTGCGCTGGCGGGAACGCTGGCGCGGCGCGGCGCGGCGTCCACCAACGCCGCGGTGACGGCGCTGGCCTTCGGTGCGTACAACAAGACCTTCAAGCCCAACCGCACCGAGTACGACTGGCTGTCGGCGGACGAGGAGAACGTGGACAAATATATCGCCGATCCCCTGTGCGGCCACGACGCCACGGTGGGGCTGTTCCGCGAGATGCTGTGGGGCATCCGCTTCAACCAGCGGCCTACCAACCTGCGGAAAATGGACAAGACCGCGCCGGTGCTGCTGATCTCCGGCGAGGACGACCCTGTGGGCGGCATGGGAGCGGGTGTGCGCCAGACGTATCAGGCGTTTCGCCATGCCGGAGTGACCGACTGTACGCTGCGGCTGTACCACGGTCTGCGGCACGAACTGCTGAACGAAAAAGCGCACCGCGGCGCGGTGTATCAGGATATCTGGAACTGGATGGAGGGAAAACTGTCATGACCGCGTGGGAGGAACTGAGAGAGACGTGCCTGAAATGTCAGGCCTGCCAGCTGCGGCAGACCTGCACGCAGGTGGTGTTCGGCGTAGGCGACCCCAACGCCGAGGTGCTGTTCATCGGCGAAGCGCCCGGCGCCAACGAGGATGCCCAGGGCGAGCCCTTCGTAGGCCGGGCGGGCAAGCTGCTGGACGACATGCTGGCCATGATCGGCCTGCACCGGCAGAATGTCTATATCACCAACTCCGTCAAGTGCCGTCCGCCGGAGAACCGGGACCCGCTGAACACGGAGAAGGACGCCTGCCGGGGCTATCTGCGGGCGCAGGTGCGGCTGATGAAGCCCAAGATCATCGTGTGTCTGGGCCGCATCAGCGCCATGGAGCTGATCAAGCCGGACTTCAAAATTTCGCAGGAGCACGGCCAGTTCTTCGACCGCAACGGTACGCTGATGATGGCGCTGTTCCATCCGGCGGCGCTGCTGCGCGACCCCCGGAAAAAGCCGGAGACCTTTGAGGATCTGAAGGCTCTGCAGGCCAAGATACAGGAAATCTGCGACCATACGCCGCTGACGTTTGAATAAGAGATAAAGGAGTGCCGTCCAATTGACGGATGGTCGAAAAAAGTTCATGGAGCGTATCGGCACCGATACGCTCCATTTCTCATGACAACATGCTATGTAACGGGGGACAGATTCTTGGCTCTCCCTTTGGGAGAGCTGTCACCGCAGGTGACTGAGAGGGAATCCAAGATAGTGCGGTGTAAGTCCGGATAGATGCTACAGCGGCATAGCCGCTGAGATCGACACTAAAAACATGCCACTGGCATATTTTCTTAACGTGTCGACCCTCTCCGTCCTCGCTGCGCTCGGCCACCTCTCCCAAAGGGAGAGGCAAGGAATATTCGCGCGGTAAGAAGTGCGACGTTCAATTTGCTTGAAAAAGCAGATAAAACAAGAACAGGCACAGCGGATTACCCTACTGAGCCTGTTCCCTGTCTCAAGCAGCCCGCCCAACGGGCGGCACTCCTTTTTTATGAAAGGTTTACAGCGCGGCCATGGCCTCGTTGATGCTTGCCTCGCAGCTGCGCATGGCCAGGATGGTCTTTTCCATCAGCTCCTCCAGCGTCCAGCCCAGACGCTCCGCGCCGGTGGTGATCACGTCGCGGGAGCAGCCGGCGGCGAACTTCTTGTCCTTGAACTTCTTTTTCAGGCTGCTGACCTCCATGTCCATCACGCTCTTGCTGGGGCGCATCTTGGCGGCGGCGCCGATCAGACCCGTCAGCTCGTCGGCGGCGAACAGTACCTTTTCCATCTCATGTACCGGCTCCACGTCGCACACCAGACCGTAGCCGTGGCTGCACACCGCGTGAATCAGGTCGGCATCGCAGCCCGCCTTTTCCAGCAGCTCCGGAGCCTTCAGGCAGTGCTGCTCCGGCCACATCTCAAAGTCGATGTCGTGCAGCAGTCCGGCGGTGGCCCAGAAATCCGCGTCCTCGCCGTAGCCCAGCTCGTTGGCGTACCAGCGCATCACGCCCTCCACGGTCAGTGCGTGCTGGATATGGAACGGCTCGTGGTTGTACTCCTTCAATGCCGCCAGAGCGGCGTCCCGACTGATAACTTCCTTCATTGCGGCAATCTCCTTTTTGTGTATTTTCGGCGCGAAAGCGCCTGAAATGATGGCCTATTGTATCACGGGCCGCCGCATTATGCAAGAGCGTTTTCCAGTACCCGCAGGACTTCCTGCATGTGCCGCAGCTCCTCCCGCAGCAGTGTTTGATACACCGGCGGGGCAGGCGCGGCGGGTGTGACCCGTGCGGGAGCGGCGGCGCTACCGCGGGCCTCCGGGTAGGGGTTCTCCTGCGGGTTGACCCGCTTCCAGACCTGATCGTATTTGCGGTAGTCGTAAAGCTCGTTGTCCATAGTGACCTCCTTTCCGGGGAAGTGTTTCGCAGCCAAAGCCTCCCCTGTGTAAGGGGAGGTGGCAACGCGAAGCGTTGACGGAGGGGTTGTCGATCAAGGGGTTATCCCCTCAGTCAGCCTTACGGCTGACAGCTCCCCTTGCAACAAGGGGAGCCTTAAATTGCAGCGTCCTCGATAGGCCGCCATGTATGCCCATTCCCTCCCCGTGACATACTATGCCATGAGCGCCGCTGCCGCCACCCGTTGACACGCTGGACAAAACCCCCTATAATGGTGAAAAAAGCGGAAAGGACAGGGCGTATCGGTATGATGATCTCAACGAAGGGGCGCTATGCGCTGCGGGTGATGGTGGACTTGGCGGAGCACCGGGAGGAGGGCTATATCCCCCTGCGGACGGTGGCCCAGCGGCAGGGCATCAGCCAGAAGTATCTGGAGAGCATCATGACCACCCTTTCCAAGGCGGGGTTCGTGGACGGTACCCACGGCCGGGGCGGCGGCTATCGCCTTGTCCGTTCACCGGAGGGGTACCACATCGGGCCGCTTCTGCGGGCCATCGAGGGGCCGCTGGCCCCGGTGCAGTGCGTGGAGGACGCGGCGCAGCCCTGCGAAATGGCGGACGGGTGCCGTACCCGTGCGTTGTGGCAGGGGCTGGATCAGGTGATCCGGGACTATCTGGACAACGCCACGCTGGCCCAGCTGATGGTGGAGGGAAAAGACGAAGCTTTTTTGGAACAAACGGCGAAATAAATTGATTTTCCTTATATTATCTGGTATAATATTTCAAGTTTGTCAAAATAGCTCTTTTCCTGACAGAAAATGCCGGTTCTGCCGGTTTAATTTGAGGAGGAAGATTCCATGCTGGAATTGAAACATATTTCCTATCGCGTGTCCACGCCGGAGGGCGACATGGATATCATCAAGGATATCTCCATCACCATTCCCGACCATCGCCTGATGGTGTTCACCGGCCCCAACGGCGGCGGCAAGACCACGCTGGCCAAGATCATCATGGGTCTGGTGCAGCCCACCAGCGGCCAGATCTTCTATAACGGCGAGGATATCACCGGCCTGTCCATCACCGAGCGGGCCAAAAAGGGCATCAGCTACGGCTTCCAGCAGCCGCCCCGCTTCAAGGGCATCACCGTCCACGATCTGCTGCTGCTGGCGGCAGGCGAAGAAAAGCTCAGCAAGGATCGCTGCTGCGCGTATCTGACCAAGGTGGGCCTGTGCGCCAACGATTACCTTGACCGGGAGGTGGACGTGTCCCTGTCCGGCGGCGAGGTGAAGCGTATCGAGATCGCCACCATTCTGGCCCGCCACAGCGACCTGATGATCTTCGACGAGCCGGAGGCCGGTATCGACCTGTGGAGTTTCGCCCGCCTTACCGAGACCTTCGAGCAGATCCATCAGGAGGGCAAGGCCACCATGATCATCATCTCCCATCAGGAGCGGATCATCCGCCTGGCGGACGAGATCGTGGTCATCGCGGGCGGCCAGATCGCCCACCGGGGCAACACGGAGGAAGTGTTCCCCCTGATCCTGGCGGACACGCTGGGCGGCTGCCCGGTGATTGAGAGAAAGGAGGCGTCCCTGTGATTACCGAGATCGACGCGAAGCTGTTGGAAAAGATCGCCGACCTGACCGGCAAGCCGGTGGGTGCCTTCAATATCCGCAAGGACTCCGGGTGCGAGGCACGCCAGTCCACCGAGCATATCGAAATATCGCCCCGCGAGGATGGCAAGGCCGGTATCGACGTGAAGTTCAAGCCCGGCACCAAAGGCGAGAAATGCTATATCCCCGTCATCATCAGCAAGACCGGCGTCAGCGAGCTGGTGTTCAACGATTTCTATGTGCCCGACGACTGCGATGTGGATATCGTGGCAGGCTGCGGCATCCACAACTCCGGATGCAACGAGAGCCGCCATGACGGCATCCACACCTTCCACATCGGCAAAAACAGCCGCGTGCACTACATCGAGAAGCACTACGGCGAGAAGGACGCCGGACAGACCGGCGGCAACATCATGAACCCCAAGACCGTGGTGTATCTGGGCGAGAATTCCACCATGCAGATGGACACCATTCAGATCCGGGGCATCGACTCCACCAAGCGGGAGACCGATTTCTTCTGCGAGGCCGGCAGCGAGGTGGTGGTCACCGAGCGCCTGCTGACCCACGGTGACCAGATGGCCGAGAGTGATATGACCATCCAGCTCAACGGCGACGACGCCAAGGGCCGGGTCATCTCCCGCTCTGTTGCGCAGGATCGTTCCCATCAGGTGTTCCACCCGGTGATGGTGGGCAACGCCAAGTGCTTCGGCCATGTCCAGTGCGACTCCATCATCATGGGCGAAGCGAAGATCGAGTCCATCCCCGCCATTACCGCCAACTCCACCGAGGCGCAGCTGATCCACGAGGCGGCCATCGGCAAGATCGCCGGCGACCAGCTGTTGAAGCTGGAGACGCTGGGTCTGACGGAGGAGGAAGCCGAGGACACCATCCTGAAGGGCTTTTTGGCCTGACGCACACCCCGTAAATAGAGTGAGAAAGAGAAGAGAGCGTCCCGGCGGGACGCTCTCATTTTTATGCCATATTCTTCTTTGCCGCGGACAGCATCAGCTTGATGCGGTTCAGCTGGTTCACCTCGCTGGCGCCGGGGTCGTAGTCCACGGCGGCAATGTTGGCCTGGGGATAGGCGGCCTTCAGCGCCTTGATGACGCCCTTACCCACCACGTGGTTGGGCAGGCAGGCGAAGGGCTGGATGCACACGATGTTGGGCACCCCCTCCGTCAGCAGCTCCGCCATCTCGCCGCACAGGAACCAGCCCTCGCCGTACTGGTTGCCCAGCGACAGGAAGGGCTTGGCAAGGTCGGCAATATGCGCCATAGGCGTGGGCGGGTCGAAGCGGCGGCTGGCCTTCAGAGCTTCCACCGCAGGCTTGCGGACGGCCGCAATGCCGTCGGTGCCCACCTTGGCCAGCAGGCTGGACGTCCAGCCGGTGCCCAGATAGTCGTGCTTGTAGCTCTGCTGATAGATGCACTCGATGAGGAAGTCGGTGAGATCGGGCACCACCGCCTCGGCGCCCTCCTGCTCCAGTAGGTCGACTAAGTAGTTGTTGGCAAGGGGCATGTACTTCACCAGAATCTCCCCCACGATGCCCACGCGGGGTTTGCGGAGACTCTCGTTCAGGGGCAGAGCGTCGAAATCCGCCACGATGCCCCGGCAGATGCCGCCGTAGGTATAGCCGGTCTTTTCTCCCATGGCGTAGGCAATGGCGATATCCCGCCACTTAGTGTGGAGGGCGTTGGCGGAGCCGGGGACGGCCTCGTAGGGCCGCGTGCGGTACAGGCACCGCATGAGAAGATCGCCGAAGGTCAGCTGCCGCAGAGCAGCCAGCAGCATGGCGGGAGAGACCCGGAAGCCCTCGTTCTTTTCCATGCCGTTGGCGTTCAGGGAGATGACGGGAATGTGGCTCAGTCCCGCCTTGTCCAGGGCACGGCGGATAAAGGCCACGTAGTTGCTGGCCCGGCAGCAGCCGCCCGTCTGGGTCATGATGAGAGCCAGCTTGTCGGTGTCGTACCGCCCAGACAGCACCGCCTCCATCAGCTGCCCCACCGACAGGATAGAGGGATAGCAGGCGTCGTTGTTGACGTACTGCAAGCCCACGTCCACCGCTTTCCGGGTGGCGTTGTTCAGAATCTCCACATGGTAGCCGTGGCGGCGGAACACCGGCTCGATGACATCAAAATGGATGGGGGACATCTGGGGCGCCAGAATGGTATAGCCCTGCTCGAACATCTCTTTTGTGAACTCCGTGCGGTGGTAATCCAGCGGCACGGGCTTGGCACAGATATTTTGTTCACGCCGCATGTTCATGGCGGCCAGCAGGCTGCGGACACGGATACGGGCCGCGCCCAGATTGTTCACCTCGTCGATCTTCAGCACGGTATAGAGCTTGTTGCACTTCTCCAGGATCTCACATACCTGATCGGTGGTGACGGCGTCCAGTCCGCAGCCGAAGGAGAACAGCTGCACCAGCTCCAGATCGTCCCGTCTGCCTACGAACTCCGCCGCCGCGTACAGCCGGGAGTGGAACACCCACTGATCCACCACCCGCAGAGGACGCTGGGGCGGCGTGTCCAGCGGCAGGCTGTCCTCGGTGAATACGTACAGGCCGTAGGAGGCGATCAGCTCCGGAATGCCGTGGTTGATCTCCGGGTCGATGTGGTAGGGCCGTCCCGCCAGCACCACGCCCCGCTTGCCGCTTTGCTCCATTTCCGCAAGACGGCGGCGGCCCTCGGCGCGAATGTCATCCTTGGCCCGGCGCTGCTCGGCCCACGCGGCACGGGCGGCGGCGCGAACCTCGGCGGCGGGGATACTCCACACGTCCCGACACAGCTTCACCAGCCGATCCTCCGCCGTTTTCTCGCTGGTAAAGGCGATGAAGGGCCGGATGTACCGCACCTGTCCAGTGGTGATGGCCTCTACGTTGTTTTTCAGGTTCTCAGGATAGGACACCACCATGGGGCAGTTGTAGTGGTTCTGGGCGTCCTTCGTCTCCTGATACTCATAGAACACGCAAGGGTGGAAAATCGTGGTGATTCCGTGCTGCACCAGCCACTCCACGTGGCCGTGGGCCAGCTTGGCGGGATAGCACTCCGACTCGGAGGGGATGGATTCCATGCCCATCTCGTAGATGGCGCGGGTGGAGAAGGGCGATACCACCACCCGGAAGCCCAGCTGCCGGAAGAAGGTGGCCCAATAGGGATAGTTTTCGTACAGGTTCAGCACCCGGGGGATGCCGATGACGCCGCGCTTGGCTTCATTTTCCGCAAGCGCCGGATAGTCGAACAGCCGCTGCCGCTTATAGGCCATCAGATTGGCGCCGGGCTGGGCAGCGTTGGGGTTCTTCACCCGCTTTTCGCAGCGGTTGCCGGAGATGTACCGGCCGCCGTCGGAGAAGGTATTCACCGTCAGCAGGCAGTTATTCTCACACCCGCCGCAGCGGGCGGTCTTGGCGGTGTAGGTCAAGGCGGCGATGTGGGCAAAGTCCAGCGTCTCGGTGGGCTGGCCGTGGTAGCGGTCACGGGCGATCAGCGCCGCGCCAAAGGCGCCCATCAGGCCGGAGATATCGGGACACACCGCCTCGGCCCCGGCGATACGCTCGAAGGCCCGCAGCACGGCTTTATTATAGAAAGTGCCGCCCTGCACCACGATGTGAGCGCCCAGCTCCCGGGCGTCGGCCAGCTTGATGACCTTGAACAGCGCGTTCTTGATGACGGAGTAGGCAAGGCCGGCGGAAATGTCCGACACCGCAGCGCCCTCCTTCTGGGCCTGCTTCACGTTGGAGTTCATGAACACGGTGCAGCGGGTGCCCAGATCCACCGGATGCTGGGCAAACAAGGCCTCGTCGGCGAACTGCGCCGCCGTGAAGCCCAAGGAATTGGCGAAGTTTTCCAGAAATGAGCCGCAGCCGGAGGAGCAGGCCTCGTTCAGCATGACGCTGTCCACCGTGCCGTTTTTCAGACGGATGCACTTCATGTCCTGCCCGCCGATGTCCAGCACGCAGTCCACCTGCGGATCGAAAAACGCCGCTGCCGTGGTGTGGGCGATGGTCTCCACCTCGCCCTCGTCCAGATGGAAGGCGGCCTTCAGCAGCGCTTCACCGTAGCCGGTGGAGCAGGAGCGGGCGATGCGGGCCGTGGGCGGCAGCAGCGTTGCCAGCTGCGCCATGGCGGCCATGGCGGTCTTGATGGGGCTGCCGCTGTTGTTGGCGTAGTACGACCACAGCAATTGGCCGTCAGCGCCGGTCAGCGCCAGCTTGGTGGTGGTGGAGCCGGCGTCGATGCCCAAAAAGCAGTCGCCCCGGTAGTCGGCAATGTCGCCCTTTTCCACCACCGCGTGGGCGTGGCGGGCGCAGAACGCGTCATACTCCACTCTGTCGGCGAACAGCGGCGGCAAACGCTTGATCTCGAACGCCATGGTGACGCCCTGCGCCAGCCGGTCAATCAGCTCGCCGATGGGCTGCGCCGCCGCGTTCGCTTCCGTCTCCAGCGCCGCACCCATGGCGGCGAACAGGTGGGAGTCGTCGGGATCCACGATGTTCTCGGTTGTCAGCTTCAACGTACGGATAAAGGCTTTTTTCAGCTCCGGCAGGAAATGCAGCGGCCCGCCCAGAAAGGCCACGCAGCCCCGGATGGGCTTGCCGCAGGCAAGGCCGGAGATGGTCTGGTTCACCACCGCCTGAAAGATGGAGGCGGCCAGATCGGCGGTGGTAGCGCCCTCGTTGATGAGGGGCTGAATATCGGTTTTGGCGAACACGCCGCACCGGGCGGCGATGGTGTACAGCTCCTTGTAGTCCGCCGCCGCGTCGTTAAGCCCCTTGGCGTCGGTTTGCAGCAGGGCGGCCATCTGGTCGATAAAGGAGCCGGTGCCGCCGGCGCACACGCCGTTCATCCGCTCCTCCAGACCGCCGGTGAAGTAGATGATCTTGGCATCCTCGCCGCCCAGTTCGATGGCCACGTCCGTCTGGGGATAGCGCTTTTCCAGCGCCGAAGCCACCGCCACCACCTCCTGCACAAAGGGAATGTCCAGCGCCCGGCCCAGATTGATGGAGCCGGAGCCGGTGATGGCGGGCGTCAGGGCGCAGTCACCCAGCGCTTCGCGAGCCTCACGCAGCAGCGCCGCCAGCGTCTGCTGGGTGTGAGCCTGATGGCGGCGATAGTCGCCGTAGATGATGTTGTCGTTTTCGTCCAGAACCACCAGCTTCACGGTGGTGGAGCCAATGTCGATACCGGCGCGATAGGTTTTCATAGGTACGAGATCCCTCCATCGGGTGATGTAAGAAAATTTTTATTGAAACATACCATACCACATTTTTCGACAATTTTGCGTTAAGAATTTGTTAAGAAAAACGGAATGGTATTTCAGACAAGCCTATGCACCGGAGCGGAGAAAATATGCCCACGGAGGGAAAAATGCGGAAAAACGCTTGAGCCCCGGCGGGGTATCTGGTATAATAATATGTTAGAATATCACGCACTTGAATAAGGAGATGTACATATATGAAACTAGGTATCGTCGGTCTGCCCAACGTGGGCAAGAGCACATTGTTCAACGCCATCACCAACGCCGGGGCGGAGAGCGCCAACTATCCCTTCTGCACCATCGAGCCCAACGTGGGCGTGGTGGCCGTACCCGATCCGCGGCTGGACAAGCTGGCCGAGATGTACGAGCCGGACAAAAAGACCCCCGCCGTCATCGAATTCGTGGACATTGCAGGCCTGGTGAAGGGCGCGTCTCAGGGCGCTGGTCTGGGCAATAAGTTTCTGGAGAACATCCGCCGCACCGACGCCATCGTTCACGTGGTGCGCTGCTTTGACGACGAGAACATCATGCATGTGGTGGCCGACGCCAGCCAGAACGTGCCGGTAGACCCGCTGGGCGATATCGAGACCATCGATCTGGAGCTCATCATGGCCGACCTGGAAATGGTGAACCGCCGCGTGGAGAAGGCCACCAAGGCCGCCAAGGGCGACAAGAAGTTCCTCCATGAGGCGGAGGTATTCAAGGCGCTGGCCGAGCACCTCAACGCCGGAAAGTCCGCCCGCACCTTCGACTGCGGCGACGACCGGGCCATCGTGGAGACAGCCGACCTGCTGAGCCTGAAGCCCATTATCTACGCCGCCAACATGGACGAGGAGGGCTTCGCCCACTATGAGGACAACAGGTATTTCGGCCTTGTCCGCGATCTGGCCGCCAAGGAGGGCGCGCAGGTGCTGCCCATCTGTGCCAAGCTGGAGCAGGACATCGCCGAGCTGGACGATCCCGAGGAGCGGGCCATGTTCCTGGAGGATCTGGGCATCGAGAAGTCCGGCCTTGACCGGCTGATCCAGTGCAGCTATGACCTGCTGGGCCTGATCTCCTTCCTGACCTACGGCAAGGACGAGTGCCGTGCCTGGACCATCCGCAAGGGCACCAAGGCTCCCCAGGCTGCCGGTAAGATCCACAGCGATATCGAGCGGGGCTTCATCCGGGCGGAGACCATCAACTTTGACGAGATGATGGCCTGCGGCGGCAGCGTGGCCGCCGCCAAGGAAAAGGGCCTGCTGCGCTCCGAGGGTAAGGAGTACGTGGTCAAGGACGGCGACATGATCTACTTCCGCTTCAATGTGTAAGAAACAGGGCGGTACGCTGCCCTACGCCCTGCTGATCCTGCTGCAGAGTGTGCTGTACGGCTTCGGCAACCCTCTGTCCAAGATCGGGTTCGAGAGCATCACGGTGCTGTGGTGTCTGGGCATCCGGTTTTCCGGCGCGGCGGCGCTGATCTTCGACGATGTGGCGGTGCTGCCGCAGGGGACCGTCACCGGCTGGCTGGTGGTGGCGTATCTGGCGCTGCTGTGTACGTGCCTGTCCTACGTGCTGCAAAATACGGCCCTGACCCGGCTGTCCTCCTACACCGTGTCGCTGCTGCAATGCACCCAGCCCATCCTGACAACGGCATGCTCCTACCTGCTGCTGGGGGGAGAAGCTGTCGGCGATAGGACTGGCGGGAGCGGCGCTTATCGTGGCCTGCGTGGTGCTGGAAAACTGGCAGAGCGGCCGAAAGCAAACCGCATAAGGATAAGAGGACGTTCCTTTTTGAACGTCCTCTTATTTTCTTATAAAGAAACTTTTTGCAGCCGGAATTGGTAGATTTTTAACAATCGTAATGTGTGACGCGGGATAATTCTATCCATACGAAAAATATTCCGAATTTTGGATATGTGGAAACTATACAAAATCATTCGGTGAATTTCTCTCTCTCCCGCGAAAATAGTGCTTGCAACCGCCCAAAAGTCATAGTATACTCACACATGTGGATCGTTAAAAGAATGACAAACTGTCCGCGATTTAGGAAAGTGAGAAAGGAAATTACTATGGAAAAACGGTATACCTTGCCCGTAGCCATCGCTCTGGTGGTGGGCACCGTCATCGGTTCCGGCGTGTTCTTCAAGGCCGAGGCCGTTCTGACCAAGACCGGCGGCAACCTGACCGTCGGTATTCTGGCGTTCATTATCATGGGCGTCGTCATGATCATCAGCGCCTGCACCTTCGGCGCCGTGGCCCAGAGCCACGAGGGCGTGGAAGGTCTGGTGGGCTACGCCGCCGCGTCCTGCGGCAAGACCTACGGCTACTATGTGGGCTGGTTCATGGCGGTCATCTACTATCCCTCTCTGGTGTCCGTGCTGAGCTGGCTGCCCGCCCGTTACTTCGGCGTGCTGATGGGCTGGGAGGACGCCGTGGTGGGCGGCCGCACCATGATGCTGGCCGGTGTATTCATGGTCGTCACCTATACCATGAACGCGCTGGCTCCCAAGCTGGCCGGTAAGTTCGCCATCGCTACCACCATCATCAAGCTGATCCCCCTGCTGCTGATGGCTGTTGTGGGCACCATCGTGGGTCTGGCCAACGGCATGACCGAGTTCAACTTCTCCAATGTTGTTACCGAGATGCCCTTTACCGAGGGCCTGTTCGGCGCTATCGTGTCTCTGGCCTTCGCCTTTGAGGGCTGGATCTGCGCCACCTCCATCGGCGCCGAGCTGAAGGATTCCAAGAAGAATATGCCCCGCGCCCTGCTGATCGGCACCCTGATCGTCGCCATCGTGTACGTGATCTACTACGTGGGTCTGGCCGGCGCTGTGGAGTCTGAGGTCATGATGGCCGGCGGCGAGGCCGGCGCCAAGATCGCCTTCCAGAATATCTTCGGTCAGGTGGGCGGCGCTGCCATCTTCGTGTTCGTGGTCATCTCCTGCTGGGGCACCTGCAACGGCCTGACCATGGCCGTTACCCGCGGCATGTTCGATCTGGCGACCGAGAGCGACAGCCCCAAGCTGAAGCTGTTCAAGAACGTCGACCCCACCACCAACATGGCCAACAACTCCGCCGTGTTCGGCCTGCTGGTCAGCTCCCTGTGGCTGCTGTACTTCTATGGCGGTGCCATTATGGAAGGCTTCGGCCCCTTCAAGTTCGACTCCTCCGAGCTGCCCATCATCACCCTGTACGCCATCTATATCCCCATCTACATCGCCCTGCTGAAGCGCAAGGATATGCCCGGCTTCCAGGGTAAGGTGCTGCCCGTTCTGGCCATCCTGTGCTCTCTGTTCATGGTGTTCGCCGCCATCTACTCCCACCGGATAAACGTGGTGTACTACCTGATCGTCTTCCTGGTGATCGAAGTCATCGGCGCGTTCTTCAAAGGCGGCAAGAAAGCGTGACCCACGCTTCCTGACCCCATAAAACAAAACCGGCTCACGTTTTGTGGGCCGGTTTTTTGCACTTGCAATCCGCCGCCGCTTGTGATATCATCGGGCGAAAGCTGATTCGGGAGGAGACGACCTATGACATATAAGACCTATCTGTTTGATATGGACGGCACGTTGCTGGACACGCTGGACGACCTGACCGCCGCCGTCAACCATACGCTGGAGCAGTACGGCTATCCCCGGCGCACCCGCGAGGAGGTGCGGCGAGGACTGGGCAACGGCGCGGTGAAGCTGATGGCGTCCGCGCTGCCTCAGGGGGAGGACACGCCGGAGTTTGCCGCCATTATGCGGGACTATAAGGCGTGGTATCAGGCCCATACCTGCGTGCTGACCCGGCCCTATCCCGGCGTGCCGGAGCTGCTGGAGCGGCTGCGGCAGGCGGGGTGTAAGGTGGCCATCGTGTCCAACAAGCCCCACGGCGCGGCCTGTGAGCTGGCGGAGCAATTCTTTCCCGGCGTGCCCACCTTCGGCGAAAGCCCGGCCACGCCCCGCAAGCCCGCCCCGGACATGGTGCTTCACGCACTGGCGGCGCTGGGCGCGGATAAGGATACCGCCGTCTACGTGGGCGACAGCGAGGTGGACGTGCAGACCGCCCGCAATGCCGGACTGCCCCTGATCGCCGTCAGCTGGGGCTTCCGGGGCCGCCGGGCGCTGGCAGAGACCGGCGCGGCGGTGATTGTGGATACGGCGGAGGAAATTGTGTAAAAACCCTGCGTTTCCCCGTTGACAAGGGCAAAAAACGGCGCTATAATACGGTAATCAAAAGCGATGACGGAGAAGAAGCTGTCCACCAACGGCCAAAGAGAGGGATGTCCCGGCTGAAAGCATCCTGCCCACGGCACGGCCTGTACCACTCCCGAGCCGCCTGCGAGGAGCAGGACGGGCGCTTCCCGTTAAAGGAGCCGAAAGCGACGGCTGCAAAGCCGTAAGCAGGGTGGAACCGTGGAGTAATGACTGTATTACCTCACCCCTGAACACATCAGGGGTGGGGATTTTTTTATCCCGCCCCAATCACAAGGAGGATATCACCATGAGCGAAGAAAACATCTACACCTTTGAAAATGAAGCCTACCGCAAGACCTATTGGCACACCTGCTCCCATATTCTGGCTCAGGCCGTGAAGCGCCTGCACCCCGAGGTGAAGCTGGCCATCGGCCCCAGCATTGACAACGGCTTTTACTACGATCTGGACGCACCCTTTGCCTTCACCCCCGGCGATCTGGAGGAGATCGAGGCCGAAATGCGGAAGATCTGCAAGGAAAAGCTGAAGCTGGAGCGCTTCGAGCTGCCCCGTGAGGAAGCCCTGAAGTTCATGGAGGAGAAGGAAGAGCCCTACAAGGTGGAGCTCATCAACGACCTGCCTGCCGACGCTCACATCTCCTTCTACCGTCAGGGCGAGTTCGTCGACTTGTGCGCCGGTCCCCACGTGGATTCCACCGGCCGCATCAAGGGCAACGGCATCAAGCTGACCGCCTGCAACGCCGCCTACTGGCGGGGCGACTCCAACCGCAAGCAGTTACAGCGTATCTACGGCGTGGCCTTCCCCAAGAAGGACGAACTGGACGAGTACCTGAAGCAGCGCGAGGAAGCCGTGAAGCGCGACCACAACAAGCTGGGCCGCGAGCTGGAGTATTTCACCACCGTGGACTGCATCGGTCAGGGCCTGCCCATCCTGCTGCCCAAGGGCGCCCGCGTCATTCAGCTGCTGCAGCGTTGGGTGGAGGATACCGAACAGGAGCGCGGCTATCTGCTGACCAAGACCCCGCTGATGGCCAAGCGGGAGCTTTATAAGATCTCCGGCCACTGGGATCACTATCTGGACGGCATGTTTATTCTGGGCGATCCCATGGACGAGACGAAGGAGTGCTTCGCCCTGCGTCCCATGACCTGCCCGTTCCAGTATCAGGTGTATCTGAACCGGGGCCGCAGCTACCGCGATCTGCCCATGCGTCTGGGCGAGACGTCCACCCTGTTCCGCAATGAGGACTCCGGTGAGATGCACGGCCTGATCCGCGTCCGCCAGTTCACCATCTCCGAGGGCCATCTTGTGCTGCGTCCCGACCAGCTGGAGGAGGAGTTCAAGCAGTGTCTGGATCTGGCCAAATATTGTCTGGGCACCGTGGGCCTGCTGGATAAGTGCACGTTCCGTTTCTCCCAGTGGGATCCCGCCAACCCCAACAACAAGTATGAGGGCACCGCCGAGCAGTGGGAGCATGCCCAGTCCGCCATGGAGCGTATCCTGAAGGATCTGGACGTGGAGTACACCATCGGCATCGACGAGGCCGCTTTCTACGGCCCCAAGCTGGATATCCAGTACAAGAACGTGTACGGTAAAGAGGACACCCTTGTCACCATCCAGATCGATATGCTGTTGGCCGAGCGCTTCGGCATGTACTATATCGACGAGAACGGCAACAAGGCCCTGCCCTATATCATCCACCGCACCTCTCTGGGCTGCTACGAGCGTACGCTGGCCTATCTGATCGAGGAGTACGCCGGCGCGCTGCCCACCTGGATGATGCCCGAGCAGGTGCGCTTCCTGCCCATCACCGACCGTGCCGCCGACTACTGCGCCGAGGCCGCCAAGGAGCTGCGCAAGCAGGGCTTCCGCGTGGAGGTGGACAGCCGCAACGAGAAGGTAGGCAAGAAGATCCGCGAGGCCACGCTGGAGAAGATCCCCTTCATGCTGGTGGTAGGCGACCGCGATATGGAGAACGGTACCGTCTCCGTCCGTACCCGCAAGGGCGAGGATCTGGGTGCCATGAGCCTGTCCGACTTCTCTGCCAAGCTCCGTGAGATCGTGGACAGCAAGTCCCGCGACTGATCCCACGGCGTCATAAAAATACACCAGAACGCACTCGCACGTATAATCATACAGCGCGGCGTCCGGCTTTGGGCTGGACGCCGCACTGTTTTTCCCCCGCCGGACGCCGCTTTTTTCCGCCCCGCGGCAGCCTCCGGCGGAGAAAAACCGCCCGCGCCATAGGGAAAAGAGAAAAAAATTTCCTGTCAGAAAAACCGGCGTTTGGAGGGAAGACCAAAAAAGCGGAGAAAAAGTTGAAGAAGGGGCTTATTTTTTGTGCAATATAACAACAAAAACCAGGAAATGTGCGTAACAGGAAGACGTGTGTCGGCAGATTGCCCACGAAGTAAGGGCGGTATTGTATTGACAAAACGGAAACACATCTGGTAAAATTACTATACCCCATAGCAACCCTTTTGCAAAAAAATGAAAAATCAGGAGGTAAGTATGAAGAAGTTTTTGAGCTTGCTGCTCGCTCTGGCCATGGCACTGACCCTGATGGCCTGCGGTGGTGGCAACGACACCCCCGACAACACCGATGAGCCCAACAACACCGACGCTCCCGCCAACTACAAGATCGGTATCGTGACCGGTTCCGTCTCTCAGTCCGAGGACGACCGCCGCGGCGCCGAGGCTTTCCAGGCGGAGTATGGCGAGGATATGGTCACGCTGGCCATCTATCCCGACAACTTCACCGAGGAGCTGGAGACCACCATCCAGAACATCGTGAACCTGTCCTCTGATCCCGACATGAAGGCCATCATCGTGAACCAGGCTGTTCCCGGCACCACCGAGGCTTTCCGCAAGATCAAGGAATCCCGCCCCGACATTATCTGCATCGCCGGCGAGTCCCACGAGGACCTGCCCGAGATCGGCTCCGCTGCCGACCTGGTCTGCAACAACGACTTCGTGTCCCGTGGTTATCTGATCATCCGCACCGCTCACGAGCTGGGCTGCGACACCTTCGTGCACATTTCCTTCCCCCGTCATCTGGCTTATGAGACCATGTCCCGCCGTCTGGCCATCATGAAGGCCGCCTGCGAGGAGTTCGGCATGAAGCTGGTGGAAGAGACCGCTCCCGACCCCACCTCTGACGTTGGCGTGTCCGGCGCTCAGGCTTACATCCTGGAGAAGGTGCCTGAGTGGGTTGGCAAGTACGGCGAGAAGGCCGCTTACTTCTGCACCAACGATGCGCACACCGAGCCCCTGCTGAAGCAGCTGGTCGAGTACGGCGGCTACTTCATCGAGGCTGACCTGCCCTCTCCCCTGATGGGCTATCCCGGCGCTCTGGGTCTGGATCTGACCGAGGAAGCCGGCGATTTCGAGAAGATCCTGGCCAAGGTCGAGTCCGCCATCAATGAGAAGGGCGGCGCCGGCCGTTTCGGCACCTGGGCTTACTCCTATGGTTATACCCTGTCCGCAGGTCTTGCCCAGCATGCCAAGAACGTCATCGACGGTACTGCTGATCTGACCGATATGGACGATGTTGCTTCCGCTCTGCAGAAGTATTCTCCCAAGGCTGAGTGGAACGGCGCCGGCTACACCAACGCCACCACCGGCGTTAAGTCCGACAATGTGTTCCTGATCTATCAGGATACCTACATCATGGGCGACCCCGGCAAGTTCATGGGCAACGCTGAAGTGGAGATCCCCGAGAAGTACTTCACCATCAGCTGACATAGCTTTTGTAAAGCACAATGTATCGAACAGGGGGGAGGGATTCCTCCCCCCTGTTTACTTATAGGTAGGGTATATTATGGAAAATAACAATGCTCCCCTGTTGGAGATGCGCAACATCCAGAAGGACTTCTTCGGAAACCAGGTGTTGACGGATATCAACTTCACGCTGAAAGAGGGCGAGGTGCTGGGTCTTGTGGGCGAAAACGGCGCCGGCAAGAGCACCCTGATGAAGATCCTTTTCGGCATGGACGTGATCCGCGAGACCGGCGGTTATAAAGGCGACGTCCTTATTAACGGCGAGAAGGTCACCTTCAACACGCCGTTCGATGCGCTGAAGGCCGGTATCGGCATGGTGCATCAGGAATTCTCTCTGATCCCCGGCTTCACCGCCACAGAAAACATTCTGCTCAACCGTGAGCCGAAAAAGAAAAACGTCATCTCAGAAGTGTTCGGCGATAGAATGGACACTCTCGATTATAAGGAAATGGATGTGCGCGCCAAGCGCGCCATCGAAAAAATGGGCGTTGAGATCGACCAGAAAATGATCATCAGCAGCATGCCTGTGGGCCACAAACAGTTTACCGAGATCGCCCGCGAGCTCAGCAAGGAAAACCTGAAGCTGCTGATCCTGGACGAGCCCACCGCTGTGCTGACGGAGAAGGAAGCCGAAGCGCTACTGGACTCCATCCGCAATATGTCCGCCCAGGGCATTGCCATCATCTTCATCACCCATCGTCTTCATGAGATCCTGTCCGTCTGCGACAAGGTGGTCATCATGCGCGACGGCTATGTGGTCAAGGATACTCCCGCCAAGGAGACCGACGTGACGGATATCACCAAGTGGATGGTGGGCCGCAACGTGGAAAGTGCCGCCGTGGCGCAGGATATCAAGATCGACCCCAACGCCAAGACCATCATGTCCATCCGCAAGCTGTGGGTGGATATGCCCGGTGAGATCGTCCGCAACGTGAACCTCGACATTAAGGAGGGCGAGATCCTGGGTATCGGCGGTCTGGCCGGTCAGGGCAAGCTGGGTATCCCCAACGGTATCATGGGTCTGTACGAGGCCGGCGGCACCGTGGAATTCGACGGCAAGCCCATCGCCCTCAACAGTCCCCGCAAGTGTCTGGACGCCTCTCTGGCCTTCGTGTCGGAGGATCGCCGCGGCGTGGGTCTGCTGCTGGACGAGTCGCTGGAGTGGAACGTGGCGTTCCCCGCCATGCAGATCCACGACAAGTTCCTGAAGAAGCACCTGTTCTTCACGTGGCGTGACGAAAAGGCCATCCATCAGGTCACCCAGAAGTACATCGACGAGCTTCAGATCAAGTGCACCAGCTCCCTGCAAAAGGCAAGAGAGCTGTCCGGCGGCAACCAGCAGAAGATCTGCCTTGCCAAGGCCTTCGCGCTGGAGCCCCGTTTCCTCTTTGTCTCCGAGCCTACCCGCGGCATCGACGTGGGCGCCAAGGCGCTGGTGCTGGAGGCCCTGAAGAAGTTCAACCGCGAGAGCGGCATCACCGTGGTGATGATCTCCTCCGAGCTGGAAGAGCTGCGTCAGGTCTGTGACCGGATCGCCATCGTCTCCGGCGGCAAGATCGCCGGTATCCTGCCGGCTGACCATAGCTCCGAGGAATTCGGCATGCTGATGGTCAGTCAGGTGAAGTAAGGAGGACAAGATGGGCAAAAATGTAACCACAAGTCTTGGCAACAAGACGAAATTCCGGCAGCTGATCGATAATTTCGGACTGCCCCGCGTCATCATCACGGGCTTCCTGCTGCTGCTGTTTATCTCCGCCCCTATCGTGGGCGCCGATCTGGCCACCCAGATCACCAATACCATCAACCGCTTCAGCTGGAACGCCGTTCTGGTGCTGGCCATGGTTCCCATGATCCATTCCGGCTGCGGCCTGAACTTCGGCCTGCCGCTGGGCATCGTGTCCGGTCTGCTGGGCGCCACGCTGTCCATCGAGTTCGGCTTTACCGGCCCCATGAGCTTCGTGATGGCGATCCTGATCTCCACCCCCTTCGCGCTACTGTTCGGCGGCGGCTACGGCTGGCTGCTGAACAAGATCAAGGGCGGCGAAATGATGATCGCCACCTACGTGGGCTTCTCCGCCGTGTCTTTCATGTGCATGATGTGGCTGCTGCTGCCGTACCGTCATCCCACCATGGTGTGGGGCTTCGCCGGTACCGGCCTGCGTACCGTTATCTCGCTGGAGGGCTTCTATGACCAGCTGCTGGCCAACTTCCTGGCCATCGACCTGAACGGCATCGGCATCAATCTGCGGATCCCCACCGGCAGCCTGCTGGTGTTCGCGCTGCTGGCGCTGGCCATGTGGGCGTTCCTGCACACCAAGACCGGTACCGCCATGACCGCCGTGGGCTCCAACCCGGCGTTCGCCAAGGCCGCCGGCATCAACGTGGACAAGATGCGTCTTATCTCCGTCATCATGTCCACGTGGCTGGGCGCCGTGGGTATCCTGATGTACGAGCAGGGCTTCGGCTTCGTGCAGCTGTACATGGGCCCCTTCTGGATGGCGCTGCCCGCCGTGTCCGCCATCCTCATTGGCGGCGCCTCCGTGAATAAGGCGTCGATCCCCAATGTGATCATCGGTACGTTCCTGTTCCAGGGCATCGTCACCATGACGCCTACCGTCATGAACTCCGCGTTCCACATGGATATGTCCGAGGTCATCCGTATCATCGTCTCCAACGGCATGATCCTGTACGCACTGACCAGAAAGACGGAAGGAGGGCGCTGAACATGAATAATCTGATGAAGAAAAAAGTAAGCGTTCTTGACCTGATCCGCGGCAACTCCGTGCCGCTGATGTTCGTCCTGATCTGCGCCGTGTTTATCCCGCTGTCCGGCTTCTCCGGCAGCTATCTGCTCAACGAGATCATGACCCGTCTGGGCCGCAACGCCTTCCTGATCCTCAGCCTGCTGATCCCCATTATGGCCGGTATGGGCCTGAACTTCGGCATGACGCTGGGCGCCATGGCGGGCCAGATCGGCCTGATCCTGGTAGCCGACTGGCAGATCTGGGGTATCCCCGGCCTGGTGCTGGCGGCCATCATCTCCATCCCCATCTCCATCCTGCTGGGCCTGATGTGCGGCGTGCTGCTGAACCGGGCCAAGGGCCGCGAGATGATCACCAGCTACATCATTTCCTTCTTCGTGAACGGCGTGTATATGCTGGTGGTGCTGTACATGATGGGCCCCATCATCCCCATTGCCCACAACACCCTGAAGCTGCCCCGCGGCTACGGTATCCGCAATACCGTCAGCCTGCTGCCCATGCGCCAGACCATCGATAATGCGCTGGCCATCTACGTGGGCGGCGTCAAGATCCCCGTGCTGACCCTTATCATCATTGCGGTGGCCTGCCTGTTCATCGTGTGGTTCCGCAAGACCAAACTGGGTCAGGACATGCGCGCCGTGGGTCAGGACATGGAGGTGGCCCGTGACGCCGGTATCAACGTGGAGCGCACCCGCATCATCTCCATGGTGATCTCCACCGTGTTCGCCGGCTTCGGCATGATCATCTACCTGCAGAATCTGGGTAACTTCCCCACCTACAGCGCCCACACCAACGTGGGTATGTTCTGTATCGCGGCTCTGCTGGTGGGCGGCGCGTCCGTGGAAAAGGCGTCCATCGGCAACGTGTTCCTGGGCGTTATCCTGTTCCACACCATGTTCATCGTGGCGCCCTCTGCCGGTACGAAGATCACCGGCGACTCCATGATCGGCGAGTACTTCCGTGTGTTCATTTCCTACGCGGTCATCACCATCGCACTGGTCATGTACGAAACCAAGAAGCGCAAGTCCCAGAGCCTGATGGGCCAGATGCTGGCGCAGGCCCAGAAGGACGAGGAGGAGGGTAAGACGGCATGAAAGCACGCAGACTGATTATCCGAATCGCCGCCGTTCTGGTGCTGGTCGTGATCGGCGTGATCATGAGCATCATCGGCCGCGGCCATACCATCTATCTGGACAACAAGACGCTGGAGTACGACGGCCAGACCTACAAGGCACCCTATAAGGTGACCATCACCGTGGGCGGCGAGGAGCTGACCAAGCTGTACGACAAGGAGCGCGGCTCCACCACCTGCCTGGGCCAGACCTTCACCGTGACGCTGACCGTTATGGAAAAGAAGAACGGCACGGAGGAGACCCAGACCTACAAGATCCCCGTCCCCAAGAACATGGACGGCGTGATCCTCAACATCCCCGGCTATCTGGCCGGTCTGCCTCAGGAGGCGTACATCACCGAGTTCGTTCCGGCTGTGACGGAGGAGCCCGTTGACGACGAGGTTCCCGGCGGTGAGGACGACCTGATCCCCGGCACCGATGGCGATTCCGCGATCCCTGATATGTAAAAATGCTTCGATACAGCCCATGCTGCCTGCATGGGCTGTATCAGCCATTGTGGAAAAACAAGAAAAACGGAGGTAAATATTATGGCTGTATTGTCCGGGCTGAAGCCTGAAAGAGTGTTTGCGTATTTTGAGAAGCTCTGCTCCGTGCCTCACGGCAGCGGCAACACCAAGATCATCAGCGATATGTGCGTGGGCTTCGCCAAGGAGATGGGCCTGCGGTACCGTCAGGAGCCCTGCAACAACGTCATTATCTGGAAGGACGCTTCCGCTGGGTACGAGAATGCCGCACCCATCATTCTGCAGGGCCATATCGACATGGTCTGCGCCAAGACCGACGACTGCACCAAGGACATGACCACCGAGGGTCTTGACCTGATGACCGACGGCGAGTGGGTGTGGGCCGACAAGACCTCTCTGGGCGGCGACAACGGCATCGCCGTGGCCATGATCTTGGCCATTCTGGAGGACGAGACGCTGGCCCATCCTCCCATCGAGGCGGTGTTCACCGTGGACGAGGAGGTGGGCATGGACGGCGCCTTCGCGCTGGACTGCTCCGACCTGAAGGGCAGGAAGCTGCTGAATCTGGACTCCGAGATCGAGGGCGTGTTTACCGTTTCCTGCGCCGGTGGTATGCGGGCCGACTGCCATCTGCCCGGCATCATGGAGCCTGTGGCCGGTATGGCGGGCTATTCTATTACGCTGGCGGGCCTGCAGGGCGGCCACTCCGGCGGAGACATTCATCTGGGCCGCGCCAGTGCCAATCAGGTGATGGGCCGCGTGCTGTACAGCGCCATGGAGCGCTTCCACGGCCTGTGTCTGGCGGCGGTGTCCGGCGGCCAGTTCGATAACGTCATCTGCTCCCGCTGCGATGCGGCAGTGGCGATCCCCGCCGGAAAAGAGGCGGAATTCGAGGCGTTCATCGCGGAATTTGACGCCATCCTGAAGAACGAATACGCCGGCTGCGACGACGGCATCACCCTGACGTGCGCCAAGACCGGCGTGACCGCCGCCATCAGCGAGGTCACCACCAACCTCATGCTGCATACGCTGCTGGCGCTGCCGCAGGGCGTGCAGGCCATGAGCGTGGACTTCCCCGGCCTGACCCAGACGTCTCTGAACATGGGCGTGCTGAAGCTGGAGGACGACGGCCTGCACATCACCTTCTCCATCCGCTCCAGCATCGCCTCCCAGAAGGAGATGCTGGCCCAGCGCGTCCACGCCATCGTGGAGTTCGCCGGCGGCACCGTCACCGAGCGGGGCAAGTACCCCGGCTGGCAGTACGAGCGAGACTCCCAATTCCGGGACATGGTGCTGGAGGCCTATCACGACCTGACCGGCAAGGAGGGCGTGGTGGAAGCCACCCACGGCGGTCTGGAGTGCGGTCTGCTGATCGAGAAGATCCCCGGTCTGGACGCTATTTCCATGGGCCCGGAGCTGCACGACGTTCACTCTGTCCGCGAGCGGCTCAGCGTCCCCTCTACCGAGCGGATGTATGAGCTGCTGTGCGAGGCGCTGAAGCGCAGCAAGTGACCAGACACCACAATATGTAGTATATTCACCCTGCAAAACGGCTTATTTTGCAGGGTGAATGTCTTTTTAATGCAATTTCTGCAAGATGCCCGCCAAAAGCGCTGGCTTTTGCAGTGGTAAAAATGTGAATGGCGTTGCGCATATTGTGCATAAACGTGGGGATTATTCCGAAGAAAATGAAAGAAAACACATGAAAAAATGCGTTGTGTGAAAAAGCTGCAAAAAATAAAATGAATTTTTTGCCGATTTGACTTGCAAAAAACAAAATCTGGGAGTATAATACGCCTGTTGATACAATTTGGCCGCGGAACACGGCACATTAAAATGAGGAGAATTACCATGAAAAAGTTTTTTGCATTGATCCTGGCGCTGGCCATGGCTCTCAGCCTTGTGGCCTGCGGCGGCGGCACCGACAACGGTGACGGCGGCAGCAACGGCGGCGCGACCACCAAGATGCGCTTTGTTACCGGCGGCGAGTCTGGCACCTACTATGCTTTCGGCTCCGTCATCGCCCAGCACGCCACCAACAACGCCGGTATCGACGTGGTGGGTCTGGTGGGCAACGGCTCCCAGTCCAACGTGCAGGAGCTGCAGGACGGCAACGCCGAGCTGGCCTTCTGCCAGTCCGATGTTATGGCCTATGCCTATAACGGCACCAACATCTTTGCCGATCACGGCAAGGTGGACTGCTTCTCCACTGTGGCCGCTCTGTACATGGAGCAGGTGCAGATCGTCACCGTCGACCCCACCATCAAGACCGTGGAGGATCTGGCCGGTAAGAAGGTCTCCGTGGGCGCTGCCGGTTCCGGCGTGTACTTCAACGCCAAGGATATCCTGACCGCTTACGGCCTGGGCGATGTCAATGAGAATGACGAGTTCACCCAGATCAACGCCACCTATCAGTCCTTTGGCGACAGCGCCAACGACCTGAAGGACGGCAAGATCGACGCCGCCTTCATCGTGGCCGGCGCTCCCACCACTGCTGTCACCGATCTGGCCACCACCAAGGACGTGCATCTGGTCAGCCTGGACGACGAGCATATCGCCAAGCTGCTGGAGACCTCCGACTACTACACCAAGACCGTGATCTCCAAGGATGTGTACGGTCTGGACGAGGATGTGACCACCGTGGCCGTGGCCGCTGTGATCCTGGCCCGCAATGATGTGTCCGAGGATGCCATCTATGCCCTGACTGCCGATATCTTTGACAACGCCGCTGATCTGGTCAGCAGCCATGCCAAGTACGGCGAGCTGAGCCTGGAGTTCGGTTCCTCCATCACCTCTGTGCCCTATCATCCCGGCGCTGCCAAGTACTTCGCCGAGAAGGGCTTCACCGTCCAGTAAATTCTGAACGGCGCGTTAACGCGAAAATCGTTTTCCGAGACTACGGCAGGCACGTCCTGCCGTAGTTCTCGCTGTTCTCTGGCATAGCATCCCCCAAAACCACATCAAGGAGATCCACTATGAAGCTATTCAAAAAACGGGTCGAAGAGGCCCCGGCTGTCGATACCGCCGCTGCTGGCGGCGAGGATATAGCCGCCGATCTGGACGCGGTGATGCGCAAATATGACCGCGAATCCAACACCCGTATCTGGGAAGGTCCGCTCCGCTGGATCACCGGTGGCCTGATGGCGGCGTTTTCCCTGTACTGCATCGCAATGACCCTGTGGTCCACCGCTCTGCCGGAGACCCGTCTGAGCCTGTTTCTGGCCTGCATCGTGTTCATCGGCTTCCTGACCTACCCCATTAAAAAGGGCCACGTGAAGGTCAACTTCATGCCCTGGTACGATATCGTGCTGATGCTGGTGGGCACCGGCTGCTTTCTGTATTTCGCCTTCAACGCCATGACGCTCATCAAGCTGGCCACCCGTATCGAGCCTATCCACGTGGTGATCGGTGCGGTGGGTATCCTGATCCTGCTGGAGCTGTGCCGCCGCTGCGTGGGCCTGCCCATTCTGTGCGTGGTGGGCGTGCTGCTGGTGTATACCTTCTACAATCAGCTCAGCTGGAACGCCGACTTCTATCAGGCGCTGAAGAACATCATCTATAAGCTGTTCTACACCACCAACGGCGTCATCGGTACCCCTGTCAACGTCTGCTATACCTACATCGTTCTGTTCATCATTTTCGGCGCGTTTCTGGAGCGCACCGGCATCGCCAACTTCTTCATCAGCTTTGCCAACCGCATTGCCGGTTGGTCCAGCGGCGGCCCCGCCAAGGTGGCGGTCATCTCCTCCGCCCTGTGCGGCATGGTGTCCGGCTCCTCCGTGGGCAACACCGTTACCACCGGCTCCGTCACTATCCCCATGATGAAAAAGACCGGTTATAAGCCGGAGTTCGCCGGCGCCGTCGAGGCGGCCGCCTCCACCGGCGGCCAGATCATGCCCCCCATCATGGGCGCTGCCGCCTTCCTGATGGCGGAGTACATGGGTCTGCCCTATGCCACCGTGGCCGTCAAGGCCATCCTGCCCGCCGTTCTGTATTTCACCGGCATCTTCATCGCCGTCCATCTGGAGGCCAAGAAGCTGGGCCTGAAGGGCCTGTCCCGTGACGAAATGCCCGCATGGAAGGATCTGGGCCGCAAGAGCTATCTGCTGCTGCCGCTGATCCTGCTGGTGTGGCTGGTGTCCAGCGGCGCAAAGACCATGCAGTTCTCCGCCGCCGTGTCCATTCTGGCGGCAGTCGTGGTGGGCTTCCTGAATAAGGGCGAGCGCCTGACCCCCAAGAAGATCTTCGAGGCGCTGGAAGCTGGTGCCCGCGGCGCCATCACTGTCGGTGTAGCCTGCGCCGTGGCCGGTATGATCGCCGGCTGCATCACCGTTACCGGTCTGGCCTCTATCCTCATCAACGGCATCGTGGGTCTGGCGGGCAACGCTCAGATCATCGGTCTGGCGCTGACCATGGTTTGCTGCATCATTCTGGGCATGGGTGTGCCCACCACCGCTAACTACTGCATCATGGCGTCCACCTGCGCTCCCATTCTCATTAAGATGGGCATTCCTGTGGTAGCGGCCCACTTCTTTGTGTTCTACTTCGGCATCGTGGCGGATATCACGCCGCCTGTGGCGCTGGCTGCCTACGCCGGTTCCGCCATTGCCAAGTCCGACCCCATGAAAACAGGCGTCAACGCCACAAAGCTGGCCATCGCCGCTTTCATCGTCCCCTATATCTTCGCGTACTCTCCCGCCCTGCTGTTTGAGAATGTCTCCGGCTGGTGGGAAGTGACCCAGATCTGCATCAGCGCCCTGTTGGGTATCTTCGGTATCGCGGCGGCCCTCAACGGCCACCTGTACAAGAAGGTGCCCTGGTACTTCCGCCTCCTGCTGGTGGCGGGCGGCCTGGGCATGATGATCCCCGGCACCCTTACCGACGTGGTGGGTCTGGCGCTGGTGGCTCTCGTCATTGTTGTGCAGTACTGGTCTGCTAAGCGCGTCAAAGTTACCGTCGAATGATCTCCTTTCTGAACAAAGTGCCCGCTGTCCGTGGACAGCGGGCACTTTGTTTTCTAGTAAGCTAAAGCGACAGACAATACGCTTTTGAAAGTGCATAATGCGTATTGTGCAAAACACCAAAGCATGGAAGAAATTAACTTGTAAGAGAAAGTTGTGTGAAAACTACATAAACGGAGAGAAACAGAAAGAAAATTGACGTTTTTATTTCTATTTCGACGCGAAACGTCACGAAAAAATATTCTTATGCAAGCAATAAGAAATACTTATGCCTCAAGAACAACATATTTCTGGCAATAAAATGAAAGCAAATTGCAGAATAGCTGCAAAAAGCGGATTTTGCAAGCCGTTAAACGAAAAAATGTTTTTGTGCAAAAAAACGGAAAAATCACATAAAAAATGTTTTGTGCAAAAAATTAGTTTGAAAATTTGACGGGAAAAGTACATTTTTTTATAATATTCAGCGGAACAAAAAGAAAAGTCTCCCCAACGCGGGGAAGAAAGAGGAAAACACATTATGGAAAAGTACCTGGTTCTTGCCACATTTGTTGGCTCGATCATCGCGCTGCTGTTCGCGTTTATCACGGGCAAGCGCGTCCTGAGCTTTGACGAGGGCACCCCTCTGATGAGCAAGATCTCCCGCTCCATCCGCGAGGGCGCCAACGCCTACCTGAAGCGGCAGTACACCGTGGTAGGCGTGTTCTTCGTCTGCATGATCGTGGTGCTGTGCATTATGGCGGCCTGCAAGCTGCTGACGTGGTTCGTGCCCTTCGCGTTCCTGACCGGCGGCTTCTTCTCCGGCCTGTCCGGCTTTGTGGGCATGCGCATCGCCACCAAGGCCAACTGCCGTACCGCCAACGCCTGCCGCGACGGTCTGAATAAGGGCCTGCGCGTGGCGTTCTCCGCCGGCTCCGTCATGGGCTTCACCGTGGTGGGTCTGGGCCTGCTGGACATCAGCGTGTGGTTCATGCTGCTGCGCTTCGTGTTCAAGCTGGAGGCCGCCGATATCACCAGCGCCATGCTGACCTTCGGTATGGGCGCCAGCTCCATGGCGCTGTTCGCCCGTGTGGGCGGCGGCATCTTCACCAAAGCTGCCGACGTGGGCGCCGACCTTGTGGGTAAGGTGGAAGCCGGTATCCCCGAGGACGATCCCCGCAACCCCGCCGTTATCGCCGACAACGTGGGCGACAACGTGGGCGACGTGGCCGGTATGGGCGCTGACCTGTACGAGAGCTATGTGGGCTCCATCATCTCCGCCTCCGCGCTGGGCGTGGCCGCCTTCTCCGGCGAGGCCTTCAAGGCCATGGCCATCCCCATGGTTATGGCGGCTGTGGGTATCATCTGCTCCATCATCGGCTCCTTCTTCGTCAAGACCGAGGAGAACGCCGACCAGCGCACGCTGCTGAAGGCTCTTTCCCGCGGTACCAATCTGTCTGCCGTGCTGATCGCCATCATCTCCTTCTTCCTTGTGTGGAAGCTGCTGGGCATCGAGCACTGGGGCCTGTATGTGGCCATCCTGTCCGGTCTGGTGGCCGGTGTGCTGATCGGTAAGGCCACCGAGTACTATACCTCCGATACCTATAAGCCCACGCAGGAGCTGAGCAGCAAGAGCCAGACCGGCTCCGCCACCATCATCATCGGTGGTCTGGGTCTGGGCATGCTGTCCACCGCTATGCCTATCATCATCGTGGCCGTCTGCATTCTGCTGGCCTACTTCCTCTCCGGCGGCGCTGCCAACGCCAGCATGGGCCTGTACGGCATCGCGCTGGCCGCCGTTGGTATGCTGAGCACCCTCGGCATCACGCTGGCTACCGACGCTTACGGCCCTGTGGCCGATAACGCCGGCGGCATCGCCGAGATGGCCGGTCTGGAGCCTGAGGTCCGTCAGCGCACCGACGCGCTGGATTCTCTGGGCAACACCACCGCCGCCACCGGTAAGGGATTCGCCATCGGCTCCGCCGCCCTGACCGCTCTGGCTCTGATGGCCTCCTATATCGAAAAGGTCAAGGAAGTGGGCGCGGCTGACGCCGACTTCAACAGCTTCTCCCTGATGAACCCCGTGGTGCTGGTGGGCCTGTTCATCGGCGCCTGCCTGCCCTTCGTGTTCGCTGCTCTCACCATGAACTCCGTGGGCCGTGCCGCCCAGAGCGTGGTCATGGAGGTGCGCCGCCAGTTCAAGGAGATCGCGGGTCTGATGGACGGCAAGGCCGATCCCGACTATGCCCGCTGCGTCGACCTGTGCACCAAGGCCAGCCTGAAGGAAATGGTGCTGCCTACCGTTATCGCCGTTGTCACCCCCATCGTGGTGGGTATGATCCTGGGCTATAAGGGTGTTGTGGGCCTGCTGGCCGGCGCTACCGTTACCGGCTTCCTAATGGCCATCTACATGGCCAACGCCGGCGGCGCGTGGGACAACGCCAAGAAGTACATCGAGGCGGGCAACTTCGGCGGCAAGGGCAGCGAATGCCACAAGGCCGGCGTCGTGGGCGACACCGTGGGCGATCCCTTCAAGGACACCTCCGGCCCCGCCATCAACATCCTCATCAAGCTGCTGAGCATGGTCTCCATCGTGTTCGCCGGTCTGGTGGTCAACTTCTCCATCCTGTAAGGATCTGAACGCTGTAAAATATCCCCCGGCTTTGCCGGGGGATATTTTTTTCAAAAAGCTGTCTTTCGGGTCTTGACTCTGCCACTGTGTCAGGGAGTATCCTGTATCCGAGCTCAAGAAATCCCCCTTGGAGGTACGACAAATGTTAAAGATCGGAGAATTTTCCAAGCTGTCCCGCGTCAGCGTCCGGATGCTGCGCCATTATGACGACATCGGCCTGCTGACCCCCGCCTACATCGACCGCTTCACCGACTACCGCTATTACAGCGAGTCCCAGCTGCCCACCGTCTGCCGCATCACCGCCCTGAAGGACATGGGCTTCCGTCTGGCGGATATCTGCCGGATGCTGTCCTTCTACGATGACCGGCAGCGGCTGGACGAATGCCTTGCCGCCCAGCAGGCGGCGCTGGAGGCCCAGGCGGAGGACGTGGCCCGGAAGCTGCGGCTGTTGGACAGCGCCCGGAAACGACTAAGAAAGGAAGATACCATGGCTTACAATGTTACCGTCAAGACCCTGCCCCAGCGTTACGCCGCCTGTGTGCGGATGACCATTCCCTGCTACGAGCAGGAGGGGACGGTGTGGGGTGTCCTCTGCGCCGAGACTGACCATATGAACCTGATCCCCGACGATCCCTGCTATTGCAGCGTGACCTTTTTGGACGCCGAGTATAAGGAAAAGGACGTGGAGGTAGAGGCCCAGAAAACCGTCAAGGGTCAGTATCCGGACACCGAGCATGTGAAGTTCCGCACTCTGCCCGCCGTCACCTACGCCGGCTGCACCTATCAGGGCGGCTACGAGCATATCGGTGAGGTCAACGCCGCCGTGGCCGCGTGGATCGAGGCCAACGGCTACCGCTATGCCGGCCCCATGTTCAACATCTACCACGTCAGCCCCCACGAGACCCGGAACCCCGACGAATTCGTCACCGAGGTATGCTACCCCATCACGAAATAAGAACAGGACGGCCATCTATGAGATGGCCGTCCTTAAACTTGTCAAAAAGAGCTTCGCCCTCTTTGTGAAGTTAAAGTACTCTTTCCCAGCGCAGCTCGCCCCAGCTGCTGGTGTCAAAATTCTCCCGGATGGCCCGGCACATGATCTGCAGCTTCTGCGCGATGGCGGGGGACTGCACCAGTGCGCCCGCCACGTCCTCGGTGGCCATGATGTACTCCATGATCCGCGCCCGATCCTCCTTGGCGTTGGTGCGGGAATAGGCGTCCACAAAGTACACATCCTGTGCGCTGAACTCATAGAAGAACGTCCAGCGCTCCGGATTGGAGTCGGGCGTCTCCGCGTCCTCGTTGTAGGAGAAGCCCGCCGGGTTGCAGGCGGCCCACTCCTCCTGATTGATGGCATCCCAGTTGCGGGTCAGGAGTACCCCCTCAATGGCGTGCCAGATCTCGTGGCAGATGGTGCCATCAAAGGCGTCGATGGTCACGTCGATGTAGATGTTCTGCCAGCCGTAGGTCTCATAGGTCAGGCCGATGGCGTTGACGGCGTTTTCAATGTGCCCCACCGGCATAAACCGCACGCCGCCCTCGCCCATGGTGTTTTTCATCTGACGGAAGAAGCCGTCCGGATACAGGGCCAGCGTCCGATCCAGCGCTTCCAGCATCCGGGCGATGGCGTGGGGTTCGTCCTCCAGCGGCCACTGGTCGGTGGTGGTGATGGTGGCGTCCCACACGGCGTCACAGGCCTCCTGCGCCTGGGCCGACAGCAGAATGGTCACGCCGTAGCGCTCCTCCAGCCGGTCGGCGTACTCCCGTGCCTCCTGCAAGGTGGCGGGCAGGGGCTGGCCATTCAGGCTGTTCCAGTAAACCTCCGTCAGCGAGGTATCCACCGCCAGTGGGCTTTCCACCGCTGCGGCGTCGGTGATGTGGGTGAAGGTCAGCTGCGCCGGATCAATGGCGGCCAGCCGGAACTGGCCGTTTCCGTACACGCCGCCCACGATGATCTCCTCCGGCAGCCACACTGCGCCCCGGAAGGTGCCGCCCAGCTGATCGCTGCTCAGCAGGCAGGCGGAGATGCCGCTTTCCAGCCGGTACAGGGTGGCATCATCCGCCGCGCCCAGCAGATAGGGGGAGCCGGACAGCGGGAACAGATCAGCCTCCGAGGCGTGCAGCAGCGCCGCGTCCGCCTGATAGTACTGGTCACCGGCGGGATACAGCATGTCGTACCCCATGTCCTGATTGTTGAACCGTAAAAATTCCGGGCCGGACTGGCCGTAGTAGGGGGCGTACCACTCCTTTTGCAGCATGGCGTATTCCCCGGTGGCTGTGTCCAGAATGACGGTGCCGCTCTCGGTGCTGTAGGGGGACAGCAGGCAGTGGAGGAACAGCGTCTCGGAATCCGGGAAGATCCCCGCCACGTCCATAAAGCGCAGCTCACTGCTCAGCGGCACCCGCTTCGTCTGGCCGCTGGCCACGTCGGCGCGGCACAGCACGTCGTCCTGCACGAAGTAGTAGGTGCCGCCGTCGTGGGAGAATACGCCGCCGTACTGCTCCGCGTGAAAGGTCTTGGTGACGGTCAGGCTGGCGTCGATAAACTGCCACGCGCCGCCGTCCCAGTTGAACAGCACGGCGGAGCCGTCGGTGAACTGCTCGGTCTGCAATTCCCAGCAACCCTCCAGCGTCTGGGCGGCCAGCTCCTTGTCGGCGGCCACGTCCACCACGCTGAGGAGTGTCATTTCGTTTTCATAGTCCACCCAACCGGCCAGCACCCGGCCGTCGCCCAGCGGGACGAGGGTAGGCAGAGCCGTGGGCTCCACGCAGGTCAGCGTCTTAATGGGCTGATCCAGAAGCGGCTTTTCCCCACCGCAGCCGGACAGTGCCAGCAGCAGGCACAGCGCTGCCAGCAGCGCCGCGCCTGTGGATAACAGTCGTTTTTGTGTCATAGGAAGTCTCCTGAATCGAAAAAATATGCGCCGCACAGCCGTGCGGCGCATGCCTTATTATAGCCTGTTGTGCCTGCCTTGTCAAGCAACGGGGACGGTGCGGGCCGCCAGCGCGGCGGCCTCTGCCGGATCGTGGCAGGCCATCACCAGCGTTTTATGCGGCCCCACCGCCCGGTCAATGGCGGCCAGACAACAGGCCTTTGCGGCATCGTCCAGGCCGGTCAGCGCCTCGTCCAGCACCAGCACATCGAAGGGATGGGCCAGCGCACGGGCCAGTGCCGCCCGCCGCTTCATGCCGCCGCTGAGCGTCTCCGGCAGCGCGTCAAGGCTGCCGCCCAGCCCCAGCTCTGTCAGCCAGCAGCGGGCGTCCTCGGCGGTGCCGGTCAGCGCGGCATTTTCCAGCGCCGTTTTCCACGGCAGCAGGCGATCCTCCTGAAAGACCACGGAGAACCGCGTTCCCTCTGGACGGATCACCGCGCCACTCTGGGGCTGCTCCAGCCCCAGCAGCAGCCGCAGCGCCGTGGTCTTGCCCTGCCCCGACGCACCGGTCAGGCACACCCGGCCGCCCTCCGGGATCTCCAGCGAAAGCTCCCGCAGCACCGGACGCTCCGCCTCGTAGCCGAAGGTCACATGGTCAAACCGGATCATGGCCGCCCTCCTTCCGTGTCAGGCCCAGCGCGGCGAATCGTAGCAGTGCGCTGCACAGCACGATCACCGCCGCCAGCGCGAAAACCTGATCGTAGCTGATGGTGGCCTTGCCGCCCCACAGCAGGTCGCCCAGCGAGCCCTGCGTGCGGCAGATGACCTCGGCGGCGATGCCGGACTTCCACGCGAAGCCCAGCCCCGTGACGGCGGCGGTTCCGGCGTAGGGCCGCAGCTGCGGCAGCGTAATGTGCCGCAGCATGTCCCACCGCTTCATGCCGAATACGCGGGCCATCTCGGCCAGCTTGGGGGCAAGCTGCCGCAGGCCCGTTTCCATGCCGCTCCATACGATGGGCAGCACCGTCAGAAACACGATGGTGCTGGGGATATAGGCCCGCCCCACCCACAGGAACACCACAATGGTGAACACCGCCACCGGCATGGCCCGGATCAGCCCCACCAGCGGCCCGGTCAGCCACCGGAACACCCTCCACCGGACGGACGCGGCGGCGCACAGCGTGCCCGCCAGCGCCGCCAGCGCGAACCCGGCGCAGACCCGCAGCAGCGAAAGCCCCGCCGCCCGCCAGAAGTCCGCCGTATCCGCCAGCGCCAGCAGCGCCCGGAGGGTATCCACCGGCGTAGGCAGCGGCAGCAGCAGTGTCCGGTTGGCGGCCATAGCCGCCAGCTGCCACACGAGCAGCCAGAATAGTACCGCTATGCTGTTTTTCAGCGCCTTACGCACCGTAATAGAAGTCGTCGCCCGGCAGCGCACCGCCCACGCTCTTGGGGTCGGCGTCGTACATCACCTGCAAATAGGCGCTGAGATCCGTTTTCATCTCCGCGCCGGTGACGAAGGTCAGTCCGCAGGAGGGGATAGCCTTCTGGGCCAGCGCCGCCTTGGGGATCAGGCCATACTGCTCGCACAGGGCGGCAGTGCCCTCCACGTCGGTCTGTGCCTTTTCGATGGAGGCGGCGTACTCCTTCAGGAACAGCTCCACCGCGCCGGGATTCTCCTGCAAAAAGGCGTTGCGCACGATGACGCAGCCCATCATCAGCTGATTGCCGCTGATCTTGCTCCACTCCTCCGTCATGTCAAAGAGCTTCGCGGCGTTCTCGTTCTGCATCAGGATGCTGGTAGCCACCGGCTGCGGAGCCAGAATGACGGCGTCCGGGTCGCTCTGCCACACGGTCAGCAGCTCGCTGCCCTCGCCCACGAACTGGATGGTCACATCCTTGTCGGGGTCAAGTCCGTTGCCGGTCAGCACGTAGCGGAGGATATACTCCGGGTTCGCGCCCTGTCCGGGGGCGTAGATGGTCTTGCCCGCCAGATCGGCGATGGTGGCGGCCTCCTGTCCGTTGCCCAGCAGGGACAGCACGCCCAGCGTGTTCACCGCCAGCACCGTCACGCCGCCCTCGGTCTTGTTGTACAGCGCCGCGGCCATGTTGGTGGCCACGGCGGCAATGTCCGCCTCGCCCTTGGAGATGGCGGCCACCACCTCGTCGTTGGCGCCGCTCATGGTAATGTGATAGGTGTTCTCCGTCTCTCCGGCGTCAGCGGCGGCCCACAGGTTCATGGCGCCGATGCCGGTGGGGCCGGACAGCACGTACAGGTTCACCTCCGCTGCCGTGGGGGTATCGTCCGGCTGCTCCGGCTCCGTATTGGCCTGACTGCCGCAGGCGGTCAGACTCAGCGCCAGCATCAACGCCAGCAGCAGACTGACAATGGATTTGATGTGCTTCATAGGATTACCTCGATTCTTTTTCCGTCACGGACGATCAGTCCCGCTTCCGCCAGCTCCTCCATGGCCCGGTACAGGCTGGTGCGGCCCATGGACAGCGTGCCCGCCAGCTTTGTCATGCTGAGCTTCTCCGGCAGCCGACCCCACTCGTCACAGTTGGCCCGCAGCCAGCGGTACAGCCGGTGCTGGGCACTGTCCTGGGTGAAGATGGCGATCTTGCCGTTGAGGAACCGCACCCGGCTTGAGAGAAAGCCGATGTAGTTCACCGCCATCTGCGGGCAGCGTTGGAACCACTGCCGCAGCAGTTCCTCCGGCAGCAGCACCACGGCGCAGGCTGTTACCGCCCGGATACGGGACACGTACCCGTCTCCGCCGAACAGTGCCGCCGCGCCGAAGGTGCCGCCGGGGCCAAAGACCGCCAGCACCGCCTTTTCCCGCGTGGGAGCCACGGCTTCCGTCCGGCCCTCCAGCACGATGCCCAGCGCCCGTCCCGCCGTAGCGGGGTCACAGATGGTGTCGCCCCGGCTGAAGCGGCTCACGCCCAGCGATTGTGCCTCGTGCAGCAGCTCCTCCGCGCCCTGAAACAGAAAGTGGTCATGCAGGAGCGTCACGTGATCGTCCATAGCGTACTCCTTAAAAATGTGTTCCAAATGGAACGGTTTTACATAGTATAACGGCAGCGGCGGCGGTTGTCAAGGGGCGGAAAATGTGGTATGATGGCAAAAAACGCAAAGGAGCGTCCTTTTATGCGATTGATCTCATGGAACGTCAACGGCCTGCGCTCGTGTCTGGGAAAGGGCTTTCTGGATTTCTGTGCTTTTGCCGACGCGGACGTGATCTGCCTGCAGGAGACGAAGATGCGCCCGGAGCAGGCGGCATTCGACCTGCCGGGCTATCACCGCTTCTGGAACAGCGCCGACAAGGCGGGCTATTCCGGCACCGCCATTTTCACCCGCCGCCAGCCGCTGTCCGTCACCTATGACTTCGGCCCGGATATCCACCGGCACGAGGGACGGGTCATCACCGCCGAGTACGAGGATTTTTATCTGGTGTGCTGCTATACCCCCAACTCCAAGGATCAGCTGTCCCGGCTGGACTACCGCATGGAGTGGGAGGACGATATCCGGGCGTACCTGCTGGAGCTGGACGGCAAGAAGCCGGTGGTCTACTGCGGCGACCTGAACGTGGCCCATCAGGAGATCGACCTGAAAAACCCCAAGACCAACCGCATGAACCCCGGCTTCTCCGACGAGGAGCGGGCCAAGATGACCCAACTGCTCTCCAGCGGCTTTGCCGATACCTTCCGCACATTGTATCCCGACCGCACCGGGGCCTATTCCTGGTGGAGCTATCGCTTCCATGCCCGGCAGAACAACGCAGGATGGCGCATCGACTACTTCATCGTGTCCCAGCGTCTGCTGCCCCGTGTGAAAAACGCCGATATCTGGCCGGAGATCACCGGCAGCGACCACTGTCCCGTGGTGCTGGAGCTGACAGAAGAATAAAAATATCTGCCGCGAAAGCGGCAGACATTTTTTTACAGATGCGCATAGATTTTCGCACCGGAGGTTTTCAGCCACCGCAGCAGCACCAGCGCCAGCACGATAATCAGCGCCGTGGCCGCCAGCAGGAACGCCGCCGCGCCCAAATGAGCCATCAGGGCGTAGTACAGGAAGCCCAGTCCCGCTGCCAGCACCCAACCGCCGAACATGGACAGGAATACCGCCAACCCCTGCTTGATGGGAGCCACCTCGCTGGTCCAGGTGAGGTTGGGCCGCTTCAGCCCCATGAACAGGCCGAAGGCGGCGGACAGCACCACGTATACCATGGGGATGACCACCACCAGCGCCGCGTGAAGGAAGTCCAGACCGGACACCGCCGCCACGCACACGGCGCACAGCATCAGCGGCAGCTCCGTGATCAGCAGGTGCAGCCCCAGCTTGGCCCGCAGCGCCTGCCACGGGTTGATGGGCAGCGACTGGGCGATCCACAGGCTCTTGCCCTCCAGCGACACCGACGGCGCGGTAATGTCGTTGCTGCCTGCCAGCAGGCACAGACACAGCGCCGCCAGCACCGGCACGAAGTCCTCGCTTCCGGCGAACAGGGCGTTCATCATCAGGAACACCTCACGTCCCTTGATAAGAGCCGCCACCGCCAGAATCAGCAGAAACACCGTGCCCAGACCGCAGTTCAGCATGTAGAGGGGACTGGCGGTGAATCGGCCCAACTCCTTACGCAGCAGCGCGGCGGCAGGGGAAGTCTGCATGGCGGCCTTCTCCCGATAGACCGCCTTGGCGGTATTGCCGGAGGCGGTAGCGATGTTCAGGAAGCTGCGGGCGATGAGATACCACACCAGCGCCAGCAGGGCGATCACCACGGCGGAGACGATCAGCATCGCCACGCCGTCGCCGCAGCCCACCCGGCCAAAGAGGTACAGGGGATAGACGCTGCCCTTGATCTTATCACCGACGCTGGCGGCATTCAGCAGCAGACTGCCGATCAGCGCCTGAGACCGGAAGCAGACGAAATAGTACAACCCGAAAAACACCAGCGATACCAGCACCGTGATAAAGCTCTTGTTCTTCAGCTTCAGGCTGATTTTCGCCACCACCCAGCCCAGCACGCAGGACAGCGCCAGCACGAACAGCGAGATGACGATCAGCAGCACCACGCCGCCCAGAATGATCCCCGCCGTAAGGGGCACGGTGCACCAGTACACGATGATGACCGGCAAAATCACGATGCCGGAGTATATCAGTCCCAGCAGATAGACATTCAGCAGCCGGGACGCCATGATGATCCGCACCGGAATGGGCATGGACAGCAGCAGGTCGTTGTCCTTGGCCAGATACAGCCCCGAATAGGTGTTGAACACGCTGCCGAAGGCACCCAGAAACACCGCCATCATGCCCATGATGACGAAGTACAGCCAGTCCAGACCCATCTCCGCCAGCTGGCCGCACATAACGTTGGCCAGCACCGCAAACATGCCGCCCAGCACGCCCACCATCAGCAGCACGAACATCACGATATAGGCGATGGTCGTCCCCTTGGAGCGGGCCTTGTTCTTTTTCGCGTCGTAGAAGTAGCTGCGGAACACCTCCATCAGCTGCTTTTTCAGCAAAAGCTTCAGCATTCCTCTCCCTCCAGTTCCAGAAAGACCTCCTCCAGACTGTCGTCGCCCTTGACCTCCTCCATGGTGCCGGAGCGGATCAGCTTGCCGCCCTTGATGATGGCCACCTTGTCGCACAGCTTTTCCGCCACCTCCAGCACGTGGGTGGAGAAGAAGATGGCGCCGCCCTCGTCGCACACCTCGCGCATCATGCCCTTCAGCAGATGGGACGCCTTGGGGTCAAGGCCCACAAAGGGTTCGTCCATGATGATGAGCTTCGGCTGATGCAGCCACGCGGCGATGATGGCCAGCTTCTGCTTCATGCCGTGGGAATAGGCGGCGATAGGCTGGGCCAGATCCTCCGTCAGCTCGAAGGCGTCGGCGTATTTTCGGATGCGCTCCTGCCGCTGCCGCGCTCCGACACCGAAGATATCGGCCACGAAGTTCAGATACTTGATGCCCGTCATAAAGTCGTACAGGTCGGGGTTGTCGGGGATGTAGGCCATCTCCCGCTTGCAGCCCAGGGGATTCGCCTTGATGGACTTGCCGTCAATGGTGATCTCCCCCTGATCGAATTGCAGAATGCCCACCACGGATTTCAGCGTGGTGGTCTTGCCTGCGCCGTTGTGGCCGATGAAGCCGTAGATCTCACCGGCGGCAATGTGCAGCGTCAAATCGTCTACGGCCTTCTTCTCGCCGTAGCGCTTGGTCAAATGTTGAATGTCCAGCATATGCTTTCCTCCCAAATCATATTTTCTATCCTGTATCCTACCACATGACGCAGCGTCATAAGCAATACCCGCCGCGCCGAAAAAGCAATATTTTTTCAAAGGCGGGCGTACTATAGCAGTCGGCCTTACGACTGTCAATGATAATGTGTTTCCATTCCGCAAACTCCGTAAGAATTGACACGAAAGGCGCAGCGGCATACCGCTGCGCCTTTTCTCAACTGTGTTACCGGTGTCCGCCGCCGAAGCCGCCTCCACCGAAGCCGCCGCGGCTTCCACCGCCGCGAGAGCCGCCGAAGCCGCCATTGCCGAACCCGCCGCCCCGGCTGCCGCCGCCAAAACCGCCGCCGGGCCGGGAATTGCCCCGTGGCGGACGATAGCTGCTCTGGGGCGGGCGATATCCGCCGCCGGCGGGAGGTCGCGGCCCGCCTGTCGGCGGACGGTAGCCGCCATGGGGCGGCCGGGGACTGCGGGGCGGACGGGGCCGCAGGTGCCGTCCCCAGAAAATGGGATAGTACACGGGCCGCACCACGTTCACCGGCGCGCCCAGAATATACCGCCGCCGGTAGCGGTTGTACCGCACCCGATCCAGCAGCGCCCACACCACAAGGATCGCCACGATCAGCAGCACCACACTGCCGAGGGACACGCCGCCGGAGCCGGTTTTCGCCGGAGCGTTCCATTCGCCGCCGCTGTTATAGCTGTTGCTGTAACCGCCGCTGGAGGGCTGCATCTGGGCCATCTGGCCGTAAAACACATCTGCCTGCCGGAAGAACGCCGCCGCCGCGCCGTCAAAGTCGCCGCTGTAGTAGAGACCTTCGATGGACTGCTTCAGCTTGGCCTGCATGGTGTCGTACTGGTTCAGCACAGCCAGCACGCTGTCGCCGCAGGCCACATAGTAATCGTCGTCCCGCACCATCAGCAGCAGCATGTCGTTTTTGCCCAGCTTCCAGTCGGCGCCCAGCTGCTTTGCCGCTTCCTCCGGCGTCCAGCCCTGAATGCTGTCTGCGGTGGCCACCGCCACCACGGCGTAGTATTTCGCGTCCCAATCTGCGTTGCGCTCCGTGATATACGCTACCGTGTCGTCGGACAGCATGTCTGCCTCGTCGCAGATCCACTGCTGGTATTCGACCTCCGGCAGCGCCACCGGCTCCTTTGCCAGAAAGCTGTCCTTCCGGCTCAGACCGATGCATACGCTGCCCACGACGGCCAGCACCAGCACCACCCACGCCACCGCACGGTTTTTGAAAATTTTCATAGGAGATTCCTCCTTCCATAAGGAGATCGCTGTTTTACCGAGGCTCCCTTGTGTAAAGGGAGCTGTCAGCGCAAAGCGCTGACTGAGGGATTGTCCGTGTGCGATGTTGCTCGCAAGTGACAGACAACCCCTCCATCGCGGTTTACGCCGCGACACCTCCCCTTACACAGGGGAGGCTTTGAAAGGTTCAGCCTCTCAGCTCCATCAGCTTCTGCTTCAGCTCGCCCTCAATCTTGCCCAGTACCCCATTTTGCGCTTGCGCAAAATGGGAACCCCTTTTATTTCACATCCTCGGCGGAAATGAATTCCGCCTGCGGCAAGGTTTTGCTGCGCAAAACGCTTGGACGCGCTGACGCGCGGGGCGGCTTGCGCCGCCAGCCGAACTGGGCCGATGGCTTTTGGGAATTACGGTTATCCTCTCAGCTCCATCAGCTTCTGCTTCAACTCGCCCTCGATCTTGCCCAGCTCGGCTTCCGCTGCCTTGCGTTGGGCGGCGCCCTCCTTCTGGATACGGGCCACCTCGTCCAGCGTGGAGATCAGCTGCTCGTTGGTGTGCTTCAGCGTCTCGATATCCACCACGCTGCGCTCCGCCTCCTTGGCGGTGGCGATGGTGCCCATCTTCAGCGTGTCGGCGTTCTTCTTCAGCAGCTCGTTGGTCATTTCCGTAACGGCGTTCTGGGCGGCCGTGGCCTGACGGCTGTGCTCCATGCCCAGCGCCAGCACCATCTGGCTTTTCCACAGGGGGATGGTGTTCACCAGCGAGGACTGGATCTTCTCGATCATCAGCGTGTCGTTGTTCTGCAGCAGCCGGGTCTGGGGCCCCATCTGAATGGACACCATCCGGGTCAGCTCCAGATCGTGGAGCTTCTTCTCGAACCGGTCGCACATGCTGACCAGATCGTTATAGGCCTGTGCGTCCTCGGCAAGACCGCTCTGCTCCGCCTTTTTCCGCAGCTCCTCCAGCTCGCCGCCGCGCACCTCGGCCAGCCGCTTCTTGCCCGCCAGGATGTACATGGTCAGTTCCTTGTAGTATTTCAGGTTCAGCTCATACATCTGGTCGAACATGGCCACGTCCTTCAGCAGGGCGATCTGATGGCTCTCCAGATTCTGGGCGATCTTGTCCACGTTGGTCTCCACCTTGCTGTACTGGGCCTTCATGGATTCAAGCTTGTTGCCGGTCTTTTTGAACAGACCCGCCAGACCCTTTTTCTCCTCCTCCGCGCCGAAGCCCTTCAGCTCCACCACAAGGCGGCTCAGATCCTCGCCGATCTCGCCCATATCCTTGTTGCGGACGTTGGACAGCGCGTTTTCGGAAAAGCTGGCCACGCTTTTCTGGGCCGCCGCGCCGTATTGCAGCACCTGATTGGTGTCCCGCACGTCGATCTTCTTGGCAAATTCGTTGACAGCGGCTTTCTCCTGTTCCGTCAGCATACTGTCGTCCAGCACCACCGGCTCGACCTCCTTCTTCACCTCAGGGGCGGCAGGGGTGGCGGGCGCTTCCGGCGTCAGCGTCAGGGTGGGCATCTCCGCCGCAGCGGCGGTATCGGGGGTCAATGTCAGTTCAGGCATGTTGGTATCAGTCATGGTTTTGATTCCTTTCTGTATATTTTCTTCTTTGGATTGCGATTTGTATTATAATTCCAGCGTAATGCCGCCGTCCTCCGGCGTATCCTCCGCCGAAGCTGCGGCGGTGCGGTGCAGCGGATCGTCCGTCAGTCCCTCACGGGCCATCATGTTCTCCAGCACCACCATATCGGTGGAGATATCCATAGCCTCTGCGCCGAACAGGTTGTCCAGCTGCTTTTCAAAGGCGGTGATGATGGTGGCCATCATGCTCTCCACCTTATGCATGGTGGAGGTGATGTTCTCACCGGCCACGCCCTGCTCGCCCATGCGGTCATAGGCGTTGAGGATCTTCAGCGTGGTGGGCAGGTAGTAGTTCATGAACCTCCGGATCTGGGGCAGCTTTTCCGGATTCTGCTCCACCTGGGCGAAGATCTTGCCGGAAAGCTCCTGCAAGCGGACGATCTGGGCGGAGATAGTGGGATCGGCGATATTGTCGTCCAGCCGCTTCATCTCGGCAATGGCCTTCCTGCCGTCATCGATCATCTTGTCCAGCTCGGCGTTGCCGGTGGATTTTGGCTCCTCCGGCACCTCCTCCACCGTGTTGGGACACAGCAGCCGGGCCACAATGCCGATCACCGCGGCGGCGCCTGCCGCCAGCACATAGTGGAGCGGCCGGTACAGCGGGAACAGCAGCGCGTACAGCAGCCATGTGGCTGCCGCCGCGTACAGCGGTATAGTGGATTTATGAACAACTTGCTTCAACGCGATCGCCTCCGTTCAGCGGACAGATACTTTTACAGCCTACATTATATCCCAACTGCCGTGCATGGTCAAGAAAAAGAGACGGGCTGCCCCGTCTCTTTCCTTACATCCCTATGGCGGGCAGTCCCACCGTGCCGTTGGTGGGGTCGATAAAAATAGGCAGCACCGGCGGAGCATACGTCCACCAGACGAACAGCGCCGCGACGCCCAGCAGAAGCAGCAGCCCCACCGCGCCCCAGATGGGGCCGGTCAGCTTGTTTTTTGCCAGCACCCGCCAGGAGACCAGGGCGCCCAGCAGCACCGCCGCCTGAAACAGCACCACGTCCACGATCATACTGCTGACGCCCAGCGCCCCTGTGTAGGTATAGTACACCGTGGGGATCGTCACCAGTCCCACCAGCAATCCCAGCGCTCTTGCCATCAGTACGCTCTGGCGGCTGCTCCGCAGCGCCACGGCCTCCACCAGCGACCAGATCACCCACGGCATAGCCAGAAGCTTCATGTGCTCCCATGTGGACTCGTTGACGGCGGCAAAGGCGGCCACCACGCTGTTCTGCCCGCTCCAATCGTAAACAAAATGCAGCAAATTGCCGAAGATCAGCGTGAGAAACAGCCCCGCCAACTCCCACTTGCGCCATCTCCTGTCGGTCATAGCAGACCCTCCCATCCTTGTACGCATTTTAGGACTAGTGTACGCCGCCCACTGGGAATTTATACCGAAGTTGTCCTAACCGCTTGCGGAAAACGGAAAAATATGGTATAATATATAACAAGCATTATGCAATATAGCGCAGAGCTTGCGGAAGCTCTGCGCCCGTTTTTTCGGGAAAGGGGAGAGCTATGAGCTTTGATCTACGCATGGCGGTACTTTCACAGGGCGGCGCCCTGTCCTCCGCCCAACAGACGCGGGAGCTGCTGGACTGCAACGATACCACCGCCGCCTACGGCCTGCGATTAACGCCCCAACAGGCGCAGGCACTGCTGAACACCCGTTCCGCCGCCCTGCGGAAAACAGGCCGGGTGGAGCTGGGCGGCAGCATTCTGCAAAAGGTCGTCCTGACCTTCTGTGAGTCGCCCTATCTGACGCAGGACAGCTACGAGGAGACGCTGCACCAGCTGGTGGACGCCTTCTACTACTTCAAAAACGAGACGGAGGACAGGGTGGGGGACGATGTGCTGCTGCGGTACATGAAGCAGGCCTTTGACGGCCCGTGCCGCGGCTCGCTGGAGCTGCTGACCGGCACGGCGCTGCCGGACATGGCCCGGAAGCTGCGGGCAAAAGCCGCCCGTCCGCTGACAGAGGAGGGCCGCCATGACTGATCTGACCCGCCGGACATTGCTCGACCCGCTGGCGCTGGACGGGCGGGACTACTTCGCTTCGCTGCTGGCGGAGGGCCAGCGCTGCGGCCTGCTGTCCGACCGCGACCTGAGCCGCCTGCAAGGGGAGAGCCTGACACTGCTGGCGGAGCGGGCGGACGCATGGAGCCACGGCCTGAGTACCTCGCTCCCAGCGGAGCGGGCCCAGCAGCTGCTGGGCTCGGTGCTCTACATCGTCTCACTGGAGCTGAAGACCGGCCCCACCCCGGAGGAAGCGGTGGAGCGCCTGCGGCGTGAGCCGCTGGCGGCGCTGTACGCGGCGGGGCAGAAGCGCATCACCCGCAAGCTGCAAGCCGCCCGCACCCTCCACCGCCAGCTGAAAAAGACGCTGTTTCCCACCCCCAACCAGTTCTACCGCGCCACGCTGGCGGACGGCGTCGGCGGCTTTTTCAAGCTGTACCGCCCAGCCCTTGCCGCCCAGGAGATCCACATCACCGCCGATTACCCCACCTTCTTCGGCCTGCCGCCGCTGGACGGCGTGGAGTTTATGGAGGAGTATCTCCGCTGCCTGTCCCACGAGAACCGTTTCCTTCGCTGCTTCGCCCCGGAGACCGTCCACGCCCTGCTGCTGGGACTGGATGAAAACTACCCCCTGCTGATCCTGAACCTCTACGGCCCGGTGCTGGCGGCGGCGCTGGCCTGCGTGCTGACCCGCCGTCCGGTGGCAGCGCTGCGGTACGACCCGGAGCGTCTGGCCGCCCTGCTGACCGGCAGAAGCCGTCAGGAGACGGAAGTCCTGCTGCGTCAGGCGGCGGAGGTGTTCATCCGCGGCGCGGGCTGCCCGGAGGGTCTGTCCGCCTACCTCCGCCGCAGCGTGCCGGTGCTGGCGGGCGATGTGACCCGCGCCGTATCGCTGGGCCATCCGGAGGCGGTGCTCCCGCTTCCCGCAGAGCGGTGACCCCTTGCATTTTTCGTCCAAAGTGGGTACAATAGCGGCAAAGATATGAATCGATAAGGAGAGTTCAAGATGGCATTTCAAGGCTATACACAACAGACGGTGGACTTCATGTGGGGCATCCGCTTCAATAACGAGCGGGGCTGGTTTCTGGAGCACAAGGACGACTATATCAACACCTTTCTCACCCCCACCAGGGAGCTGGGCGAGCAGGTCTATGACGCGGTGCATGCCCTGCTGCCGGACGAGCCGCTGATGCTGAAGGTCTCCCGCATCTACCGGGATGCCCGGCGGCTTTTTGGCCGCGGCCCCTATAAGGATCACCTGTGGTGGTGCATCCGCACCGGCGACAAGGACTGGACGGGCCGCCCCACCTTCTGGTTTGAGTTGGGGCCGGATTACTACAGCTTCGGTCTGGGTTTCTGGTCGCCTGCCGCCGCGCTGATGGAAACGTACCGCAAGCAGATTGACGCCCACCCGGAGGAGCTTTCCAAGCTGGTGCGGCAGTTCAACAGGCAGTCGGTGTTCACGCTGGACGGCCCGGAGTACGCCCGCAGCAAGGGCCAGACCTCCGATCTCCTGCGCCCTTGGTATCAGAAGAAATCCCTCTCCCTCCGGTGGGAGGGCCCGCTGGACGAGCGGATCTTCACCTCCGCCTTGGCGGAGGATATCATCGACGGCTTCAAGACCTTGATCCCGTTCTATCACTATTTCAATAAGCTCGTGTCCCTGACACCTCGGCAGGAGCGCCGGGGAGAGGAAGCATGACAGAACACGGCGGCATTCCTTGCAATTGATCTATCGATAGAAATTGTAGGGGCGGACGACTCTGCCCGCCCCTACAACGGCATGAGATCGCAAGGCGGCATCCGCGGATTTTGCCCCTGCAACGCTTCAATGAAAAAACCACGCTGCCCCGTCGAGGCAGCGTGGTTGTGTTATTTCTCAAAAGTCTATCGTTCCGTTCAGCACCTTCAAATCATACGGCTCGTACACCACCTTGCGGTAGGCGTCCACATCCATCTTCACGCCTGTCCAGTCGCTGTGGATCTCGCCGTTCTGCTTGATGAGCACATCGTACAGAATGTCGTAGGTCACGCCGTCGTCGCCCTTCTCCACAATGGTGGAATAGGGCAGCGTCTTGTGGTACGTCAGGTGCAGACCCTTATACTCGAAGTGGAAGCCGTTGCGCATGCGGCAGCCGTCCAGTCCCTTATAGGTGAATAGCCGCCGCAGATCGTGCAAAATCTGGTCATGCTCCTCGTCGTACAGGTTCTCCGGCGTGGTCTCGGTGTAGTCGTACCGGAACTGCACGGGGATGCCGTAGGGCAGGAAGCGCTCCACATAGGCGGGCAGCTTGTCGGCGGGATAGCGCTTGTACAGCACGCAGTTGATGCGGGTGCGGCAGGCAATGCGGCCCAGCACCTCGTCAGGACTCTCCTCCACGTACTTCTGCAAATGGCGGGAGATGTTCATGCAGGTGATCTTGTCCTTGTTCCGCTCCGTAAAGGCCACCATCTCGTCCAGCGTGGTGTGCTCCTGCACCGGGAAGGTGGTGTTGATATACACCTTGTGGGTGGTGGGGATGGCATCCAGCATTTGCTGCAGCGCGTCCAGATCCGCCAGCGGCTCGCCGCCGGTGAACACAAAATCACACCGGGGCGTGATGGCGTCCAGTGTGCGGATGGAGTCGATGATCTTTTCCAGCGAAAAGCCGGTGCAGTCGGCATATTCCTGCTTATTGATACAGAAGGGGCAGTGGTTCTGGCAGTCATAGGGGACGAACACGGTGACTGTGGCGCCGCCTTCACGGGTCTTGTAAGGGTGAGTCATGTATGAGCAAAACCTTTCCGTGTGAATATTCTTCAATATTTTATACCGATGCGACAAGAAATGCAAGAAAAAAAGCAAAAAATCGGTTGTTTAGTTATTCACAAACCCAACTGCGCCTTTTTCGTTGACAGAAGCGGTCTTTTGCGGTAAATTGTTGATAAAGGACAGGCGAAAGGAGCGGTCAGATATGAAGATCCGAAACGAATTGCTCTCTCAGGTGCGCAGCTACGCCGGCCACACGCCCCACGCGGCGGAGGACACGCTGGATTGCTCGCTGGGCGTGAATCCCTACGGCTTTCCGCCTGTGGTGAAGGAGGCCTTTGCCGCCTTTGACCCGGATCGCTTCTATCACTATCCCCACTCCGACGCACCCCAAAAGGCCATCGTGGACTACTGGGCGGACTATGCCTTCATCGAGCCGGAGAACATCGTCCTCACCGACGGCAGCGTGTCGGCCCTGTATCTTCTGTGCAACATTCTGGCCAAAAAGGGCGCGGAGGTGGTGGGCTTCCTGCCCACCTTTACCGATATGGTGGAGTATTCCCGCATGATGGCCATGCGATACGTGGGCATTCCCGCCCGCCGTGAGGAAAACTGGCGCATGGAGGTATCCGACCTGGTGGACGCTATCAGCGGCGATACCAGTCTGGTCTATATCGACCGGCCCAACAACCCCACCGGACAGACGCTGTCGCTGGCGGATATCAGCCGTGTGCTGGACAGGTGCGAGGAACTGGGCGTTTACGCCATCGTGGACGAGGCCTACGGCGATTTCCTGCCCCGTGAGGAATCGGCGGTGACGCTGGGGCCGAAGTATAAGAATATCATCATCGTCCGCACGTTTTCCAAGGGCTTCGGCCTTGCGGGACTGCGGGCGGGGTATATCATCACCGGGCAGGAGCTGATCCGCTATATCAGCAAGGTCTCCAACCCCTACATGATGAGCGAGCTGTCCCGTGAGCTGGCGGCCGCCGCCCTCAGCGACCGCACCTATGCTGACAGTCACGGCCCGGATTTCGCCGCCATGAAGCGCTCGCTGCGCGGCGTCTGCGGCAAGGAGCTGACCATGGCCGTCACCGATGACCGGGTGCCCATCTGTCTTCTCCAGCACCGGAATCCCCGCGCCGATTTGCAGGAGCTGCTGATGGCGGAGGGCGTTCTCACCTGCTCCGGCGGCGAGTTCGAGCCGCTGGATCGCAGCAGCGTCCGTCTCCGTGTGCCTCGCGCCGAGGAGCTGGACAAGCTGCTCCGCGCCGTGGAAAAAGTCAATAACGGATGAAATGAGATCACCCCCGGCGGCCACAATGCCGCCGGGGGTGGTGTTTGTTGGGTGGGGTTTCGTAGATGGATATCGGCGTTCTCGGCCCCCTCTGTGAGGGGGCTGGCGAGCGCAAGCGAGACTGGGGGAGAGAATTTAACCCTCCCTCGTCAGAGGGAGGCTTTGGCTCTATGCCGCGTGAGAGGTCTCGCTGCCCTCCACCGCAGCATCGCTGTCCTTTACGCCAGACTTGTGATAATTGTGCATCACGATGCCCAGCAGGATCAGCGCCGCGCCGATGACGCCCTGCACCCCCAGACGCTCCTTCAGGAAAATCGCGCTCAGCACCGCCGTGAACAGGGGATTGATGGCGCACATCTGGGCAGCCCGGTCGGCGGTGGTGTACCGCTGGGCCACCGGCTGGAACGTGAAGCCGAAGCAGGAGCACACCAGCGCCAGCGCCAGTATCACGCCCCACTCCGTGCCGTTTTGGGGCAGATGGGGCGTCTCCACCAGCAGCGAGCCGATGGCGGCAAACAGCCCCAGAAAGCCGATCTGGAACATGCCCAGCAGAATGGCGTCGCCCTCGTGGGAGAATTTGGCCGTCAGGATGATGGCGATCGTGTACAGGCAGGCCTCCATCAGACACAGGCCCTCGCCCAGTCCGAACCCGGACAGGCCGTTTTTCAGCGTCAGGAATCCCACGCCTGCCAGCGTTACCGCCGCGCACAGCAGCGCCCGGCGATCCGGGGCCGTCCGGTGCAGCACCGCCTCAAACAGCGGCACGATGACGATGGCGGTGTTGGTCAGGAACGACACGGTGGAGGCGGTGGTCATGGTCAGTCCAAACACCTCGCAGGTCATCACGGCGAAGAACGCGCCGCCCAAAATCATGCCGTGCAGCAGGTCGGTTTTTGTCACATGGCGCAGCTTCTTCCAGAAGATGACGCACAGCACCGCAAAGGCCAGACAGAACCGCACCGCCAGCAGGTTCAGGGGGCTCATGCTCTCCAGTCCCACCTTGGCGAACAACAGCGACGTGCTTCTGGCGAAGATGACCCCGGCCAGCAGCCACTCAGCGGCTTTTTTGCTCATTTGGTATCCCTCCCACGATAAGCTCTCTCCCCGCGAAACGCGCCGCTGGGGCAAGGCGCAGCCTTGCCCCAGCGGCTTGGATGAGGGGAGAGAAAACTCGTTACTTGGCGGTGGCCGCCTTCAGCTCAACAGGATCGCGGCGGTGATTGCCAGCCGTCACACAGTTGACGGCCACCACGAACCCGGCGCCTGCCGCCATGGACAGCGCCAGCAGCGCCGTACTGTTTTCCACACAGCCCAGCCAGGCGAACACTACCACCAGAGCCAGACACACCAGCGCGACGGTCACACAGACGTTTCCCCCATTCTTTTTCATGGTCTTGTCCTCCTTTTTGCTTTTGGTGTTTATTTTTCGTTACCTTTAGGTTGACTTCATCATAGCACGGCTTTATACTTGTGTAAAACGATAGTATATCACGGATTCATTGACAAAACTGCAATAAAAGGAGGGCGGCCATGGATACGGAAAAATGCGCGGCGCTGCTGTGCGCCTTGGAGGAGGGAACGCTGGCCCGGGCGGCGGAACGGCTGGGCTACACCCCCTCCGGCATCAGCCGCATGGTGGCGGCGCTGGAGGAGGAGCTGGGCTTTCCGCTGCTGTACCGCAGCCGGGGCGGTGTGACCGCCACCGGCGAGTGTGAGGCCCTGCTGGGCGCCATGCGGCAGATGGTCTATCAGGCAGAGTGCTGCCGCCAAACGGCGGCGGCATTGCGGGGCGTGGAACAGGGCAGCGTCACCGTGGGCGCCAACTACCACTTCTATTCCCGGCAGCTGGCCCACCTGATGGCCCGGTTCCGCCAGCGGCACCCCGGCATCGCCTTCCAGACCATTGAGGGCACCAGCACCACGCTGGCCGGAGCGCTGCGGGAGCACCGGGCCGACCTGTGCATCATCAGCCGCCGCCCCGGCTCCCACCAGTGGTTTCCCCTGCGGCGGGATCAGCTGGTGGTAATGCTGTCGCCGGAGCACCCGCTGGCTCGGGAAAAGTCCGTGCCCATCCGGCGGCTGGAGACGGAGAGCTATATCGAGATCTTCCCCGGCCGGGAGACGGACAACTCCCGCGTTCTGGCGGAAAACGGCGTGCAGCCGTGCAACCGCTTTGCCGGGGTGGAGGACGATTTTTCCGCCATGGCTATGGTGGAGGCTGGCCTTGGCGTGGCACTGGTCAACGACCTGATTGGCGGAATGCTGACGGGCAACGTGGTGTTTCGGCCATTGGAGCCGCCCCAGTATGTGGAGATCGGCATCGCCACGCCGCCGGAGGACAGCATGTCCCCCGCCGTCAAGCGGTTCCTGGCGTTTGTGAGGGAGAATATGGAGGGGTAAAAAATACTGGCATGAAATCTTACGATTTCATTGCCAAAAGGAAATACGGCCAACTGCGCGCTTCAGACACGGGGTTTGTTTCATCAGTTGTAGGGGCGGACGACCGCCGAACGCCATATGGCTTCAAAAAACCGATATTTATACGAATCCCATTTGACAGCACGGTGCAAGATTGCTATACTGCAATATCATAAAAAATACCATTCTGCCGTCAAAACAGGCGGAAAGGGGGAACAATATGACCCATAAAGCCATTTTTCGCCAGCACTGGAGCGAGGCGTTCCGGGACGCCGCGTTCCGTGCGCGGCTCCACGACCCGGACATGGCGGAGCGCTGGGCGCAGGCCCGGTTCGCCGAGGAGTTTCTGCCCCTGCGGCAGCGGCTCTGCTGCGTAAAGCTCATTGAGGCCGCCGCTGAAGCCATGCCGGAGTTCCCTGCGCCGGAGGGTGGATGGAGCGGCTATGTCCTCAGCGACGCCATCGCCCGCCTGTATCCCCAGCACCGCCGGGAGGCCGCGGAGCAGCAGGAGGATTTTGCCCTGTGCGCCCTGCTGGCCGTTCAGCTGCTGCTGGCGGAGGAGCGCCGGACACAGCGGTTCGACATGACCATGGACTTCGCCTTCTGCACCGACGAGGAGGCGGCGGGCAGCCCCTTCTACCAGCGGTTTTTGCAGGTGTGGCGGCAGGATTTCGTCTATGAGCTGCTGCGCCTGAGCCGCGAGCTGACGCCCTTCAGCACCCTGCAGCACATCGCCATGGTGCACCACGTGGCCATGACGGCAGGCCGGGCCTTGCGGCGGGGCGGCGCGGCGGTGGATCTGGCGCTGACCTCCGCGGCGGCGGCAGGCCACGATATCGGCAAATTCGGCTGCATGCCCGGCGAGCGGGTGCCCTATCTCCACTACTACTACACCGACGAGTGGCTGACCCGTTCCGGGCTTCCTCAGGTGGGACAGGTGGCGGGCAACCACTCCACGTGGGATCTGGAGCTGGCCAACCTGTCGGTGGAGTCCATGCTGCTGATCTACGCCGACTTCCGCTCCAAGCAGCGGCGGGAGGAGGACGGCCGGGAGACGGCGGCGCTGTACTCCCTGAAGGACGCCTTTGACGTGATCCTCAGCAAGCTGGACAACGTGGACGCCGCCAAAAAGCGGCGGTATGAGTACGTTTACCGGAAGCTGCGGGACTTTGAGGAATATCTGATCGCCCACGGCGTGGACGTGACGCTGCGGGGCCGGGACACCGACCCGGAGCAGGCCATGGATATCGCCCTGATGGGGCCGAAGGAGTACTACCGGGCCTTCTGCCTGATGGCGGTGGAGCACAACCTGAACATGATGCGCCGTCTCAGCCACGAGGGGTTGTTCTCCGACCTGCTGGAAATGGCCCGCAGCGAAAAGGACTGGACGCGGGTGCGCACCTATCTGTGCGTGCTGGAGGACTACTTCACGTATCTGTCCGCCAACCAGAAGATCCAGACGGTGTACTTCCTCTATGAGCTGCTGCTGCACCCGGAGGGTGACATTCGCCGTCAGGCGGCGGCGCTGATGGGCCGGGTGATGGCCAAGTTCAGCCTGCGCTACAAGAAGGAGCTGCCCGCGTCGGCAGGCCGGGCGGAGGTGGAGCAGACTCAGTTCGCCCTGTGGGCCCAATACCTGAACCTGCTGTTTTATCCCGACCACAAGCTGACGCCCCAGCAGACCAGCCACATCCGGTTCACCGCCAAGCTGGTGGTATCCGCCACGCTGGAAAACTGCGCGCCCCAGGAGACGGCCCAGTTCCTGTCGGTGCTGCTGTCCCACTACCAGTCGCCCCACGTGGAGGATGACGGCGCGGCGCTGACCTTGACGGACACGCTGTGCTATCTGCCGCTGAAGCTGCTGACGGAGGAGCAGGCGGAGCGGGTGGCCGCCTTCGCGCTGGCCCAGTGCCACGGCAAAACGCCGTCTCTGCAGGCGGCGGCGCTGCAATTCTTCTTCCGGGCCAGCCAGACGCTGCCGGAGCGCCATCCGCTCCACGCCGCGCTGGAGCGGCTTCGGCAGGAGGAGCTCGTGCTGCCGCTGCCGTCGCTGCGCTACCGGTATGCCCGTGTGTGCGGCGTTCCGGCGGAGCAGGCGGTGCTGGCTCTCAGCGGCGAGGAGGTTTCGGATATCCTGCTGGACAACCTGAAAACCGCCACCCCGTGGATGATCAAGGTGGTGAATGTGGAGCTGCTGTCCCGGTACGCCGCCTGCGGTCTGGGCAGCGCCATGCAGATCGCCGCCCACTTCGCCAACCTGATCCGTGTCAGCGAGGCGGTGGTGGTGCGTCAGCGGGCGGGCCGCGCTCTGCTGGGCATTGCGCCCCGGCTCACCAGCGACCAGCGCAACGAGATCGCCGTGGAGCTGTCCAAGGCGCTGGAATCCGGCCACTACGAATTTTCCAAGTATATCCCACAGTATCTGGGCGCGTTCATGCTGTGGCTTCCTCCGGCAGAGCTGGACGAGGTCATCGACTATCTGGCGGAGCTTTTGAGCCATTCCGCCGACAGCGTGGCGGCCTCGGCGCTGGACACGGTGGGCTTCGCGCTGGAGTCCTATCGCGCCTACCCCCAGCGTTTCCCGGAGGAGGAAGCGGTATGGGATCGCCGTCGCCGCCGTCTGGCAGGACTGCTGCTGAAGGGCATGGCCTCCTACCGCGAGGCGGTACAGCAGGAGGCGCTGTACGTGCTGGGCGACACGCTGTTCTCCTCGCCCCGGTTCCCCGATGAGCGGCGGGCGTGGCTGTTCACCCTGTGCGCCCACAAGCTGCTGTTTTTGCTGCACGAGAATCAGGGCGGCGGGCTGAACGACCTGTACTGCTCGGCGGCGCTGTACCGCATGTACCAGTTCATCGTCCGGTACGAGACAGACAACGGCCCCTTCCCCTTCCGCCAGCGGCAGAGGGTGGCCTTCTTCCCCGGCACCTTCGACCCCTTTACCCTGTCCCACAAGGCGCTGGCCTGCACCATCCGGGACATGGGGTACGAGGTGTTTCTGGCGGTGGACGAGTTCTCCTGGTCGAAAAAGACCCAGCCCAGCCTGATCCGCCGCAGGATCGCCTCCATGTCGGTGGCGGACGAATTCCATGTGCATCTGTTCCCCTACAATATCCCCGTCAACATCGCCAATCCCGGCGATCTGCGGCGGCTGAAGGACATGTTCGCCGGACGTGAGCTGTACCTCATCGTGGGCTCCGACGTGATCCACGGCGCGTCCTCCTACAAGGCGCCGCCCAGCCCCGATTCCGTCCACAGCATGAACCACATCGTGTTCCGCCGTGTCTCCGCCCTCCATGGGGAGGAAAAGGACATGGACGCCGATGTGGGCATGATCTCCGGCAAGGTGGTGCAGCTGCAATTGCCCTCCCAGCTGGAGGATATCAGCTCCACCCGCATTCGCGAGAATATCGACATGAACCGGGATATCTCCCACCTGATCGACCCGGTGGTGCAGGAGTATATCTATCAGCGGGGCCTCTATCTGCGGGAGCCCCAGTATAAGCCGCTGCTGTCCCCCGGCACGCTGCACTTTGCCGAGGCCGAGGGCGGCGACGCCCTGCTGACCCAGCTCCAGCAGACGCTGGACATGCCATCCGCCGCCGCCGAGGGGGTGCGCCGCCGGGGCGAGCGGGTCATGACCCTCCACAGCGGCAGCCAGCTGCTGGCCGCCGCGTCCTACGACCAGCGCCGCACCCGTGAGCTGCTGGCGCTGCTGAGCGACCCCGTGCGGGTCAACGAGGTGCGCGACATGGCCTCCGGCAAGCTGCTGTGCGTCACCGGATTGTACGGTCGGGACGAGGAATCCATGCAATTGCTGCTGACCCAGCTGTTCGCTCAGGCCATGGAGCAGGACTGCCTGTGGGCGCTGTTCGCGGCGCTGGATGCACCGGCCAGTCCGGCGGCGGACGATCTGCTGCGGCAGCAGGGCATGCGTCCGGTGCGGCCCGGCGATCCCTCGCTGCTGCTGGCGGATATGAGCGCCCCGGTGGTGTTCCTGCAAAATGTGGAGACCGCCATCAAGCCGCCCTTCAGCAGCGATGAAACGGTGCTGTCCGCCATCCGGCAGGCACGGCGGCGGTTCAAGCTGGGGCTGGTGGCGCTGTATCCGGGACGACTGATCTTTACCATCTCCTCCCAGCTGGTGCTGCACCGGCTGGTGGAGAAGATCACCGCCCTCAACGGCGTGCCCATGACGCCCACCCAGCCCCGTGTGCTGGGCCCCTATATGTGTGTGCCCTTCGGCAAGCTGCTGCGGCGGGCCGCCATCCCCAATACCGTGACCAAGACCGTTCACACCGACAAGGTGTTTGCCGCCGACCGGCGCACCCAGCATATCGCGGCCTTCCCCGGCTACGCGCCGCTGTCCGACCAGATGCGGGTGGTGCACTCCTTCCGCCGTCCGGTGATCCTGGTGGACGACCAGCTCCACACAGGGCGGCGTATCGGCGTGCTGGACCCGCTGGCAAGAGAGCAGCAGGTGGACATCAAGGAGGTGCTGGTGGGCATTCTGTCCGGTCAGGGACGGGATCTTGCCCAGCAGCTGGGCCGTGACGTGGACTATGTGTATTTTGTCCCCAATCTGCGGGCATGGTATGTGGAGTCCACCCTGTATCCCTTTATCGGCGGCGACACGGTGGAGCACGCGGACATGGAGCGCTCCGGCTTGCAGCCGTCGGTGAACCTGATCCTGCCCTACGTGTATCCGGAGCATCTGCGCCAGTGCGGCGCGGACGCTGCCTATACCTTCTCCCGCACCTGCATCGAGAATACCCTGTATATCATCGAAGCACTGGAAACCGCCTATCGCCGGGTCTACGCCCGCAACCTGACGCTGCGGCGGCTCAGCGAGGCGGTGGTGCTGCCGCTGTGCCCCGACAAGGGACGCATGACCTACAATCTGGACGGCGCGGTGTCCGATTACCTGCGGGATGATCGTGAGACGCTGCGGCGGCTGGAGAATCTGTTCCGCTGAAAAGGGGGAAATCACCATGTATTACTATGAAGAAAACGGCCAGTGCTTCGCCGCCTGCCAGCCCCTGCCGCTGACGGCGGCGGAGGGTGCGGCGGAACAGCCGGTGTTTCTGTTCCGCCGTGGGCCGGAGAGCGGACGGGCGGCCTTTTCCGCTGTGTCCCTGTCCCAGCTGACGGCGGCGGAGGAGGATGTGTCGTGGCTGGACAGCCGCCGCATCTCCGTGACGCAGGCTCCGCCCATCGAGGCGGCGGAGTGGATCGCCCGCGGCCTGCGGGCGGTGAACTTCGACCATCCCCGCTGGCGGGAGATGGCGGCGTGGCAGCCCACACAGGGCAAAAAGCGCGTCCACATCCTGGCCATCGGCGACGTGGGCAGCACCATCGCCATGGGGCTGAAGCTGCTGGGCGGCGACACGGTATCGGCCATCGGCATCTGCGATATCAACGAGGCCGCCACAAAGCGCTGGGAATTCGAGCTGAATCAGGTGACGCTGCCGTGGCGGTATGACGCCATGCCGCCTGTGGAGATCGTGCCCCAGGAGCGGCTTTTCGACTGCGACGCGTTCCTGTTCGTGGCGTCCAAGGGCATCCCCGCCGTGGGCAGCGGCGTGAAGGACGTGCGCATGGCCCAGTTTGAGGCCAACCGGGGACTGGTGGAGCTGTACGCCCGCAAAGCGCGGGACGCCCGGTTCCGCGGGCTGTTCTGCGTGATCTCCGACCCGGTGGATCCCCTGTCCCGCGCGGCGCTGCTGGCCTCCAACCGGGACGAAAGCGGCGTGTACGACGGTCTGGGCCTTCTGCCCCAGCAGGTGCAGGGCTACGGCCTTGGCGTGATGAACGCCCGCGCCGCCTACTACGCCAAGCAGGATGAACGGTTTACCGCCTTTCTGACGGAGGGACGGGCCTTCGGCCCCCACGGCAGCGGTCTCGTCATCGCCAACTCCATCGAGCACTACGACGACGCACTGTCCCGTGAGCTGACGGAGCTGGCGCTGACCGCCAACCTGAAAATGCGGGAGCTGGGCTTCAAGCCCTATGTGGCGCCGGCACTGTCCTCGGCGGCCATCAGCGTACTGCTGACGCTGCGGGGCGAGTGGCACTACGGCAGCGTGTGTCTGGGCGATATCTTTATGGGCGTGAAGAACCGCTATACCCCCACGGGGCTGGAAACGGAGGATATCCCGCTGCCGGACGGGCTGTTTGCCCGCCTGACGGAGACACAGGATATCCTGCGGAAGATCATTTGAGAAGGAGGCGGAGGGAATGGAACCTCTGGTGGTCATCTGTCCTCAGGTTGAGGAAAATTCCCGGCTGTCGGCGGTGCTGGCCCACGCGCTGGAGGGCCGCCCCCACGTGAAGCTTCAGCGGCCGGATCAGCTGCATCCCATGGAGGGGCGGCGGGTACTGTTCGCCATTTCGCTGCTGCACGGCGGCGTGAATCTGGGCTGGTACGCCATGCTGTCCGCCATCCGGCAGGACAAGCGGTTTTTCGAGGGCTGCTGCGGCGCGGTGCTGGTGGACGGCGACGGCGAGCTGTACACCAAGTCCGCCGCGCGGGAGATCGTGTTTGCCGCCAATCAGGCAGGCTGCGCCTTTATGGGCGCGCCGCTGATCGAGGCCACCGGCTCGCTGGAGAATTTCCACATCCGGGCCATGCTGCGGCACACGGATTATCTTACCGCCTACACCTCCTGCGCTGGTGAACTGGTGGAACGCCTGCTGGCGGACACGCCGCCGGTGCGACAGCATCCCAACCTGATGGTGCTCCACGCCTCCAACCGCAAGACCTCCAACACCATCGCATTGTGGGAGCGGATGGCGCCCCGGCTTCAGGGCCGGGTGGACGCCCAAGTAGTGAGCCTGCGGAACGGCACCGTGGCCGACTGCAACGGCTGCGAGTTCCGCACCTGCCTGCACTTCGGTGAGGAGGGACGGTGCTTCTACGGCGGCGTCATCGTGGACGAGGTATATCCCGCCATCGGCCACGCCGACGGCGTGCTGTGGCTGTGCCCCAACTATAATGACGCGCTGGCCGCCAACCTGACGGCCTGCATCAACCGGCTGACGGCGCTGTTCCGCACCACGCCCTTTTACGACAAGGATCTGTACGCCATCATTGTGTCCGGCTACTCCGGCGGCGATATCGTGGCCCAGCAGCTGATCTCGGCCCTGTGCATGAACAAGGCCTTCCGCCTGCCGCCCCGGTTCTGCATGCTGGAGACCGCCAACGACGCCGGCGCGGCGGTGAAGCTGCCGGGCATCGACGAGAGATTGGCGGCGTTTGCGGATAAAATGTTCTCAACATGAAATAAGAAACGACCCGTTACCTGCGGTAACGGGTCGTTTCTTATTTCTCAAGTGCCGCCGCCACGAAGCCCTTGAACAGGGGGTGCGGGCGGTCGGGGCGGCTCTTGAACTCCGGATGGAACTGCACACCCACGAACCACGGGTGGGCGGGGTTCTCCACGATCTCCACCAGCCGTCCGTCGGGGGAGGTTCCTGTGGGTACCAGTCCGGCGGCGGTGATGCGCTCCCGGAAGTCGTTGTTGAACTCGTAGCGGTGGCGGTGGCGCTCGCTGATCTCGCTCTGGCCGTACAGAGCGCGGGCACGGCTGTCCGCCGCCAGCACGCAGGGATACTGGCCCAGCCGCATGGTGCCGCCCTTGGTGGCCACGCCCACCTGATCCGGCATCAGGTCGATGACGGGATGGGCGGTCTGGGGCGCCATCTCTGTGGAGTGGGCGTCGGCCCAACCCAGCACGTGGCGGGCAAACTCAATGACGGCGATCTGCATGCCAAGGCAGATGCCCAGATAGGGAACGTTGTTTTCACGGGCGTACCGGGCGGCGGCGATCATGCCCTCGATGCCCCGGTCACCGAAGCCGCCGGGCACCAGAATACCGCTGCACCCGGACAGCACCTGCGCCGCGTTTTCCTCCGTCACGGTCTCCGAGTCCACCCAGCGGATATGCACCACCGCGCCGCAGGCCGTTCCCGCGTGGAACAGGGATTCCTCCACGCTGAGATAGGCGTCGTGAAGCTGCACGTACTTGCCCACCAGCGCAATGGTGACCTCCCGGCTGGCGTTTTTGATATCGCTGACCATGGCGGCCCAGTGGGTCATGTCCGCCGCCGGGCGGGAAAGACCCAGCTTGCGGCACACGATCTCGTCCAGGCCCTCCTTCTGCAGCAGCAGCGGCACCTCGTACAGCGTGTCCGCCGTGGTGTTCTGGATCACGCAATCCTCGGAGATGTTGCAGAATAGGGCGATCTTCTTCCGCATGTCCTCCGGAATAGGCACATCGCTGCGGCACACCAGAACGTCCGGCTGGATGCCCAGACTCAGCAGCTCCTTGACGGAGTGCTGGGTGGGCTTGCTCTTTAATTCGCCGCTGCCGGGGATCTGGACAATCAAGGGTACATGAATGTACACCACGTTTTCCCGGCCCTTTTCCACCGCCACCTGCCGGATGGCCTCCAGAAAGGGCTGGCTCTCGATATCGCCCACCGTGCCGCCGATCTCGCAGATCAGCACGTCCACATCCTCCTGCTCCATGGCGTAGACATGGCTTTTGATCTCGTCGGTGACGTGGGGGATGATCTGCACCGTGCCGCCCAGGAAAGCGCCCTGACGTTCCCGGTTGAGAAGATCCCAGTACACCCGGCCGGAGGACACAGAGCAGCGGCCCGTCAGGCTCTCGTCCACGAACCGCTCGTAGTGGCCCAGGTCAAGGTCGGTCTCCGCGCCGTCGTCGGTGACAAACACCTCGCCGTGCTGATAGGGGCTCATGGTGCCGGGGTCGACGTTCAGATAGGGGTCGAATTTCTGGTTCCGCACCCGCAGACCCCGCTGCTTCAAAAGACGGCCCAGCGACGCCGCACAGATGCCCTTTCCCAGTCCGGACACCACGCCGCCGGTGACAAATACATACTTCATACGCTGTTCCCTGTTCCCTTCCGCGCCGCTTTCCCCCAGCGGAAAGTCCGGCGCTCACAAAAATATGCTACATTGTAGTCGTATGATTTTCCGTCGTCAAGACGTAAATATCCCAAAATACGGCGGGGAAAAGTACCGGTTTTCCCGCCATCCGCCGAAATTGAAAAAGTAGGGGGAAAGGCCTTGCATTCCGCGCGGCACGGTGCTAAACTATACAATACGCCACTCTGTTTTGCGGGGTGGCTTTTTCGTGCCTGTCCCGCGGCGGACACACGGGCGGATAGACGTTGTAGGGGCCCGACGACTCTGTCGGCCCGCACGTCAAGCGTGGGGGTGCGGTATTCGTGCGTAGGGGCGGGGTTCTACCCCGCCCGTTCAGTTTATGATGGCATTACCGTTAAACGTAGGGGCGGACAGAGTCGTCCACCCCTACAAATATTTACCGCCTCCGCCCCACAGATAAACCCCCGGCTGCGTACCACGGGACGCAGCCGGGGGTTTATGTATCGAGAAACGTTTATCGCGTTACTTGCGATTGTTGTAGGCCTCGATGCCCAGACGCAGCAGATCCATGGCCCGCTCCAGCGCCTCCTGCTTCAGCACGTAGGCAATGCGGATCTCGTTCTTGCCCTTGCCAGGAGTGGCGTAGAAAGGCTCGCCGGGAGCGAACATGACAGTGTCGCCGTGGTCGTCGAACTCCTCCAGCAGGAACATCTGGAACTTGTCGGCGTCGTCCACCGGCAGGGCGGCCATCACGTAGAAGGCGCCGCGGGGACACTCGCACACCACGCCGGGGATCTCTTTCAGCTTGCGCATGACGGTATCGCGGCGCAGCTTGTACTCGTCGCGGACGGCGGCGAAGTACTCGGGGCCGACGGTGTACAACGCGGCGGACGCGATCTGATCCAGCGTGGGGACGGACAGACGGCACTGGGCGTACTTCATGGCCTGCGCCATCAGCTCCTTATTGCGGGAGATCATGCAGCCGATACGTGCGCCGCAGGCGGAGAACCGCTTGGACACGGTGTCGATGACGATGACGTTGTCGGCAGCGTCGTCAAACTGGCCCATGGACTGCAGCGGCTCGCCGGCATAGACGAACTCACGGTAGGCCTCGTCGCCGATGATGAACAGGTCGTGCTCCTTGGCGATATCCACCATCATGCGCATCTCCTCAGGAGTCAGCACGGCGCCGGTGGGGTTGCCGGGGTTGGTGACCATGATGGCGCGGGTATGCTCGTTGATCTCCGCCTCCACCTTGGCCCGGTCGGCGTAGTGATAGCCGTCATGGGGAGAGGTGGGAATGGGATGGATGGTAGCGCCGCAGGTATAGGCCATGGTGTAGTAGTTGGGATAGAAGGGCTCGGGGATCAGGATCTCGTCGCCGTCGTCCAGAATGCAGTTCATGGTGATCTGCAAAGCCTCGCTGCCGCCGTTGGTGATGAGAATATCGCCCTTTTCAAAGTGCATGCCCAGATCGTCATAGTACTTCTGGATGGCGTCGATCAGCACGGGAATACCGGGAGACGGTGCGTACTCCAGAACGGGCAGGTCAAAGTGACGCACGGCCTCGAAGTAAGCCTTGGGGGTCTCGATATCCGGCTGGCCGATATTCAAATGGTAGATCTTCTTGCCTTTTGCTTCTGCCGCCACGGCATAAGGGTGAAACTTACGCATGGGGGACAGGCCGCATTTCAGAACCTTGCTGGAAAACTTCATGATATTGCCTCCTCTTATGATTTGACGGCAGAACCTGTGGTTTTCTGCGCTCACTACCATCATACTAGCCTATTTTTCCCGAAACGTCAAGAAAAAATGAAAGAGGACGGCCATGATAAAATGGCCGTCCTCTTACTAGTAATACTGTCAGCGCTGTTTCGTGTGTAGGGGCCGACGTCGGGGCGTTAAGAAAACATGCCGGTGGCATGTTTTTAGCCTCCGATCTCGGCAGCTATGCTGCCGTAGCAGCCATCTTGATTTTGAAGGCACTTTCTTACGTCAGGGCGGACAGAGTCGTCCGCCCCTACAGACAAGTGCAAAAGGCGCGCAGCAGCCTGCAATCCCCTTTGGCAATGAAATCGAAGATTTCATGCCAGCGTTTTTAGTTCATCTGCTTTCTGCGGCTCAGGTTCACGGTGCCGTCGGTCATGGAGTTCAGGGAATCCAGACTCTTGCCGGTACCCTCGGCCACGCAGGAGATGGCGTCGTCCGCCACCATGGTGTGGATGCCGGTGCGGGCGGTGATGAGCTTGTCGAAGCCGTCCACCAGACTGCCGCCGCCGGTCATGACGATGCCGTTGTCGGAGATATCCGCCACCAGCTCGGGCGGGGTGCGCTCCAGCACGCCGTGAACGGCCTCCAGAACGCGCTCCACCGGCTCCTCAAAGGCCTCCAGCATTTCGGTGGAGGTGACGGTCAGCGTCTTAGGCAGACCCGTCAGCAGGCAGCGACCCTTCACGTCGATGGAGGTCTCCTCCTCCTTGGGGAACACGCAGCCGATGCGCATCTTCATCATTTCGGCGGTACGCTCGCCCACCAGCACGTTGTGCTTGCGGCGCATATACTTGACGATAGCCTCGTTGAACTGGTCGCCCGCCACCTTGATGGAGGCGCTTTCCACCACGCCGCTGAGGGAAATAACGGCGATATCGGTGGTGCCGCCGCCGATGTCCACCACCATGTGGCCGTCGGGCTTGGCAATGTCGATGTCCGCGCCGATAGCGGCGGCCACAGGCTCCTCGATCAGATACACGCGGCGCGCACCGGCCTGAATACCCGCGTCTACCACGGCGCGCTCCTCCACCTCGGTGATGCCGGAGGGCACGCAGATGATGACACGGGGCTTGAACAGCTGGAAGCCGCCGGTGACCTTGTGGATGAACTCCTTCAGCATCCGCTCAGTCATGTCGTAGTCGGAGATCACGCCCTCACGCAGAGGACGGATGGCCACGATGTTGCCGGGGGTACGGCCCAGCATGGCCTGCGCCTCGGCGCCTACCTTAAGCAGACGGCCGGTATTTTTGTCGATGGCCACCACCGACGGCTCGTTGAGCACAACGCCCTTACCCTTGATATATACCAGAACAGAAGCGGTACCCAGATCGATACCGATATCTTTTGCCAAAGAACACATAAGCTGCACCTCATTATTATATTTGTTATCCTGTGCGGCAATAAGCCGAATTTTATCCAATTAAGTATTATACTGACAGCTTTTGCGTTTTGCAAGAGTAAGTTGCAAATGTTCACAGATTTGTTAAAAGCGTGACGGAAGGAGTTGCCTAATAGCGGGCGCACACCCGGAAAGCCGTCTGTAGACCGTCGCCTCCCTCTGCGAGGGAGGTGGCGCGAAGCGCCGGAGGGAGTCGGGGCGTTAAGAAAACATGCCGGTGGCATGTTTTTAGCCTCCGATCTCGGCGGCTATGCCGCCGTAGTATCCATCTTGGTTTGCACCGCACCATCTTAAATTCTCTCCCCCAGTCTCGCTTGCGCTCGCCAGCCCCCTCACAGGGGGGGGCCTTGGGTACCGTGCATCCATTCTAGCCGTAACGAACCAATGGGCCCTTGCCACCCCTACAGGTTGTTGGCAAAAGTACCTCGCGCCGGAGCACGAAATACCTTTTCTTTACTATACCCCAAAAACTACCGTTTTACTCCCGCACCATGGCCAATGTCAGGCACATCACGTCCGCCGCGCCGGCCGCCTTCAAGACACGGGCGCACTCGCCCAGTGTAGCGCCGGTGGTGCAGATATCGTCCACCAGCAGCAAACGCTTTCCGGCGAACTGCTCCGGCGATACCGCCTCGTAGGCGTCCAGCACGTTGGCCCGACGCTCCGCCGGATCGTCGATGCCGGACTGGGGCGGGTTGTCCCGCACCTTGCGCAGCGTCTCCAGCGGCATCACGTGCCAGTCCACGCACATGCTGCCGGTCAGGAACCGGGCCTGATCGAACCCCCGCTTCCGCAACCGCTTTTTGCTGACCGGCACCCATGTCACCGCGTCAAATTCGCCGCTGTAGACCTCCGCCGCCGTTTCGGCCATCATCCGGCCGAAGCAGTCCATTGCCCCCAGCTTTCCCTTGAATTTGAAATCCAGAATAGCCTGACGCACAGCGCCCTCGTAGTACAGCGACGCGGCGCAGCGGCCAAAGTCCGCCCCGTACCGCACCCGCTCACACCGGGGCAGCGTATCGCGGCAGGTATCGCACAGCAGCTGCTTGCCGGTAGTCTTTCCACAGAAAGGACATTTCCGGGGAAAGAAGAAATCCATCAAGCTGCTGTTGATCTTGTTCAGGTCGTCATTCCATCCCATGATTCGCTGCCTCCTCCCGCAGCCGTCTCCGCAGGCCGCTGTAGCGGCGCTGCTGCCTGTCGTTGGCCGCCATCTGGCCGGGCGCTACGTCGTCGCCCACCAGCACCAGCAGCTCACGTGCCCGTGTAATAGCGGTGTACAGCACACCCCGCACCATCAGCGCCGGGGCCACCGCCGCCGAAACCAGCACCACGCAGCGGTATTCGCTGCCCTGGGCCTTATGTACCGTCATGGCGTAGGCCATGTCCAGCTGGTTCAGCAAATCGGCGGTGTACACGCAGGTGCGGTCGTCAAATTGAATGGTGATCAGCTCGCCGGAGGGGTCGATCTCCTGAATGACCCCCACGTCGCCGTTGAAGATCCCGGCACCCATGGCGCCGTCATCCTTCTCCCACACCACGTCGTAGTTGTTGCGGGTCTGCATCACCCGGTCGCCCTCCCGGAACACCATGTCGCCCCACAGCTTCTGCCGCTTTCCGGCGGCAGGCGGGTTCAGCGCCGCCTGCAGGGCGCGGTTCAGGTTCACCGTGCCGCACACGCCCTTGCGGGTGGGGGACAGCACCTGAATCTGCTCCGCCGGGATGCCCATGTTGTTGGGCAGCCGCTGCCGGCACAGCTCCACCACCGTCTGCACCAGCCGGTCGGGGGCACGGCGGCACAGGAAGAAAAAGTCGTTCTGGGTATTTTTCAGCTCCGGCGGACGGCCCGTATTCACCGCGTGGGCGTTACGAATAATGGCGCTCTTTTCCGCCTGACGGAAGATCTCTGTTAGGGACACGGCGGGGATCACGCCGCTGCGCAGCAGGTCGCCCAGCACGTTGCCCGCCCCTACCGATGGCAGCTGATCCGGGTCGCCCACCATCACAAGGCGGCAGCCGGGCCGCATGGCCCGCAGCAGCGACGCCATCAGCTCCAGATCCACCATGCTCATTTCGTCCACGATGACGGCGTCGGCCTCCAGCGGCTCTTTTTCGTTTTTGCGGAAGGTCACCTCGCCGGTCAGCTCGTTCCAGCTCATGCCCAACGCACGGTGCACCGTCTGAGCGTCGCGGCCGCACAGCTGGCTCATTCGCTGGGCGGCGCGGCCTGTAGGGGCCAGCAGCAGCACGTCCAGCCCCATTCGCTCGAACAGCGTCACCATGCCCCGGACGGAGGTGGTCTTGCCGGTGCCGGGGCCGCCGGTCAGCAGCAGGATGCCCCGCTCCGCCGCCAGCGCCACGGCGCGGCGCTGCTCCGGCGCGTAGGCCACGCCCTGCTGCTTCTGGATATCGTCGATGATCCTATCCACGTTTTTGCCGCAGTCCCAGTCGTCGCCGCAGGCAGCGGCCAGCCGTTTGGCCACGTAGACCTCCGCCTCGTACATCCGCCGCAGGTAGCAGCCCTGCACGTTGGCGATGGGGCGGCACACGGTCGCGCCCCGCTCGCACAGGTCGTCCAGCGCCTTTTCCACCGCCTCGCCGTCCACGCCGATCAGCTCCATGGTGGCCGCCAGCAGCTTGGGCCGGGGCAGGAACACGTGGCCGTTGGACAGGTTGTGGTTCAGCTCATACAGCACCGCCGCCTCCGTGCGGCAGGGCGAATCGCCGTCAAAGCCCATGGCCAGCGCGATCTCGTCGGCGGCGGAGAAGTCCACGCCGCACCGCTCGTCGGTAAGGAGATAGGGGTTGTCCTTCAATTTTTCCAGCGTCTCGTCGCCATAGGCGCGCAGAAGTCCCATGGCCAGCGTTACCGGCAGTTCGTAGCGGCTTAAAAACTCCATCACCCGCCGCAGACCCGTCAGGCTGCGGAAGGCGGCGGAGATCTCCATGGCCTTCTTGGAGGTGATGCCCTTCAGGGTGGTCAGCTTTTCCGGCTCCTCCTCAATGACCCGCAGGGTGTCCGTGCCGAACTTGTCCACCAATCGGGTGGCGGTGGCGGGGCCAACGCCCTTCAGCACGCCGGAGGCCAGATAGCAGATGATGCCCTCCTCGTCCTGAGGCATGCGGCGCTCCACCAGCTCGGCGGTCATCTGCACGCCGTAGGTGGGGTGGTTGACCCACACGCCGGTGACGGTCATGCTTTCACCGGCGGCGGCAAAGGGAATGCAGCCCACCACCGTCACCACCTCGCCCTGATCGGTCAGCAGGCTCAGCACCGTATAGCCGTTTTCCTCGTTCTGGAACACCACGTTTTCCACAGTGCCCTCAATGGTACTGCGTTCCCCCATGGGTCTCCCCCCGTTTCTTCAGTGTAATGTTGGGATCGCGCCGCGCAGCCTGTTCCGCTTTGCGCCGTCCCTCGTCAGAAAGTCCCTCGTCCAGCAGGACGACGGTTAATCCCGCCAGCCGCCGCAAAAGCGGCTCAAGCTCCTCCGCGTCGCCGGATAAAGGCACCTGAACGGGTACATTAACGGCCCTTTTGGGGTACATAAACCAGTCGAAAAGCACCCATAAGACCGCTGCGATGCCGACGGCCTCCAGAAACGCGGCCACGCCGTCTCGAAAAAGCTCCATGCCGCTCCCTCCCCCAAGCTATCCTATGCAGAGAAGGTGCGGAGGTGTGACTTACCGCGCCAGCAGCTTTTTCAGATATTGGCCCGTGTAGGAGGCGGGTGTGTCCGCCACCTGCTCCGGCGTTCCGGTGGCCACCACCGTGCCGCCGCCGATACCGCCCTCCGGGCCCAGATCGATGAGATAGTCGGCGCATTTGATCACGTCCAGATTGTGCTCGATCACCAGTACGGTGTTGCCCGCCTCCACCAGCCGCTGCAAAACCGCCAGCAGCTTCTTCACGTCGTCGGCATGCAGGCCGGTGGTGGGCTCGTCCAGAATATAGATGGTGCGGCCGGTGGAGCGCTTGGAAAGCTCCGTGGCCAGCTTGACACGCTGGGCTTCGCCGCCGGACAGGGTGGTGGAGGACTGGCCCAGCTTCACGTAGCCCAGCCCCACGTCCTGTAGGGTTTGCAGCCGGGCGGCGATCTTAGGCAGGGCGGAGAAGAAGGGCAGCGCTTCGTCCACCGTCATTTCCAGCACGTCGGCAATGGACTTGCCCTTGTAGCGCACCTCCAGCGTCTCCCGGTTGTAGCGCTTGCCGTGGCACACCTCGCAGGGGACGTACACGTCCGCCAGGAAGTGCATCTCGATCTTCAGCACGCCGTCGCCGCAGCAGGCCTCGCACCGGCCGCCCTTGGTATTGAAGGAGAACCGGCCGGGGCCGTAGCCCCTTGCCTTGGCGTCAGGCAGCGAGGCGAACAGGTCGCGGATATCGTTGAACAGGTTGGTATACGTGGCGGGGTTGGAGCGGGGCGTGCGGCCGATGGGACTCTGGTCGATGTTGATGACCTTGTCCAGATGCTCCTCGCCCTCGATGGCGTCATGCCGGCCGGGGTGGGCCTTCATGCGGTTCAGGTCAGCGCCCAGCCGCTTGAAGATGATCTCGTTGACCAGCGAGCTTTTGCCGCTGCCGGACACGCCGGTGACGCAGGTCAGCGTGCCCAGCGGCACGGACACGTCGATGTTTTTCAGGTTATTTTCTTTCGCGCCCCGCACCGTCAGCCATTTGCCGTTGCCGGGGCGGCGGTGGGCGGGCACCTCAATACGCTTCTTGCCGCTGAGATACTGGCCCGTCAGGCTGTTGGGGTCGGCCATCACCTGCTGCGGCGTTCCGGCGGACACCACCTGTCCGCCCAGCGCGCCTGCGCCGGGGCCGATATCGATGAGCCAGTCGGCGGCACGCATGGTGTCCTCGTCATGCTCCACCACGATGAGGGTGTTGCCCAGATCCCGGAGCCGCCGCAGGGTATCCAGCAGCTTGTCGTTGTCCCGCTGGTGCAGGCCGATGGAGGGCTCGTCCAGAATATACAGCACGCCCATGAGACTGCTGCCGATCTGGGTAGCCAGACGGATACGCTGGCTCTCGCCGCCGGACAGGGTGCCGGAGGAGCGGCTGAGGGTCAGATAGCTGAGCCCCACCGACTGCAAAAACCGCAGGCGGGAGCCGATCTCTTTCAGAATCTGGGCGGCGATCATCTGCTGGTTGCCCGTCAGGGTCAGGCTGTCGAAAAACGCGATCTCGTCGTCCACCGGCATGGCGGTGGCGTCGTGGATGGACAGGCCGCCCACAGTGACGGCCAGCGCCTCCGGCCGCAGCCGCCTGCCCTGACAGGTAGGACAAGGGCAGGCGGTCATGAAGGATTCGATCTCCTTCTTGCTGGCGTCGGACTGGGTCTCCACATACCGGCGCTCCAGATTGTTGGCGATGCCCTCGAAGGCCTGATGCAGCGTTCCCTTGCCCCGGGGCTGGTCGTATTCCAGCGTCAGCTTTTCGCCCTTGGTGCCGTAGAGGATGATATCCTTCACCTCGCGGGACAACTGGGCGTAGGGGGTGCGGAGGGAGAAATTGTAGCGTTTGCTGAGGGCGTCGAAGTACATGCGGGAGATGCCGTCGGAGCGGATGGAGTTCCAGCCGGTGGCCACCACCGCGCCGTCCAGAATGGACTTGCTCTCGTCAGGGATCACCAGCGTGGGGTCGACTTTCAGCTGCATGCCAAGGCCGGTGCAGGTGGGGCATGCGCCGAAAGGACTGTTGAAGGAGAACAGGCGGGGCGCCAGCTCCTCGATGGACACGCCGCAGTCCTCGCAGGCGTAGTTCTGGGAGAAGCTGAGATCCTGCCCCTCCCGCAGCAGATTCACCGTCACAAGGCCGCCGGACAGGTTGGAGGCGGTCTCCACACTGTCGGTCAGGCGGGTGGCGATATCGGGGCGGACGATCAGACGGTCTACCACAATGTCGATCTGATGCTTGTTGTTCTTGACCAGCTTGATCTCTTCATCCAGCTCGTGCATTTCGCCGTCGATGCGGGCGCGGACATAGCCGGAGCGCCGGGCGTCCTCCAGCACCCTGGTGTGCTCGCCCTTGCGGCCACGGACCACCGGGGACATTACCTGAATACGGGTGCCCTCCGGCAGCGCCATGATCTGGTCGATGATCTGATCGATGGTCTGCTGGCGAATTTCCTTGCCGCACTTGGGACAGTGGGGCACGCCGACCCGCGCCCATAGAAGCCGCAGGTAGTCATAGATCTCCGTCACCGTGCCCACGGTGGAGCGGGGGTTCTTGCTGGTGGTTTTCTGGTCGATGGAAATGGCGGGAGACAGGCCGTCGATATAGTCCACGTCGGGCTTGTCCATCTGGCCCAGAAACATCCGGGCGTAGGAGGACAGGCTCTCCACATACCGGCGCTGGCCCTCGGCGTAAATGGTGTCGAAGGCCAGAGAGCTTTTGCCGCTGCCGGACAGGCCCGTCAGCACCACCAGCTTATCGCGGGGGATGGTCACGTCGATGTTCTTCAGGTTATTCTCCCGCGCGCCTTTGATGAAAATTTCCTTTTGCATGGTATTCCTCGATTCTGCATCAATTTGTTGCAGATAAGTGTAGTAAAATCAATTTTTAATGTCAATATGTGTTTGAAATATTTCGCGCTCCGGCGCGACCTACTTTTGCCAATAGCGGCAAAAGTACCTCGTGGCCGGAGCCACGAAACTCTCCGTTGCTCGGAAGCGCGAAACTCTCCTATACGATCACATCCGCTGTTTTCGCCCGGAGGAGATTCAGCAGGTCGGCGGGCTTCACCTGCACCTGATGGCCGATCTTTCCGGCGGAAACAGCCACCAGCTCCAGATCGTTCACCGTCTCGTGAAACACGGTGGGGAACTGCTTCTTCATGCCCACGGGGGAGCAGCCGCCGTGGACATAGCCCGTCAGGGGCAGCAGCTCCTTCTGGGGCAGCATGGCGATGGACTTCTCCCCCACCGCCCTGGCGGCTTTTTTCAAATCGAGATTTTCCGCCACGGGAATATCGAATACATAGTATGCCCCGCTGGCGCCCTTTGTCACCAGCGTTTTGAACACGCTCGCGGCATCCAGCCCCACCTCCGCCGCCACCGACACACCGTCGATGGGCCCGTCGGGGTCGTAGGAAAAGGCGGTGTAGGGGATCTTCTTCTGTTCCAGCGTCCGCATGACGTTGGTTTTTTCTTCCTTGTTCTTTGCCATAGGGACAGCCTCCTTGTTATTGTTAATATCGATACATCGCGATCAGGGACAAAACGAGAATATGGACGGGGTAAAAGGCGTAAAAGCCGTACTGCACCGCCTTGGGGGAAAAGCCACGCTGGCCGTTATACAGCCAGATGGGCACCAGTGCCACCAGCGACCACAGCTCGATGGACACATAGCCGCCCATAGCGGCCAGACTAAAAAACGTCAGTCCGAAAAGCTGGGCGATCATCTTGCTGACTGCTCCGCCGGGAGCGCGGTGGACACCGTAGAACATGACCACCAGCAGCATGCCCCAGCCGCCATAGTCGGTGTTGAGACGCTCCAGCAGGAAGAAGGCGGCTGCCATGACCAAGGCCGTCAGCACAAAGGCCAACGCCCTACGGTTTTTCAGCGCCCAGTCCAGCAGCCAGCACACCAATGCTCCTGTCAGCAGCGTCCACAGCACGTTCTGGTGATAGCTGTCCCACACCGCGCCGCTGTTCATCAGGTTAAAGGGGATCTCCGACAGTAGGGCGAACGCCAGCAGCCGCAGGGCGTACTTCCTCCGGTCGTGAGTGTACACGCAGCCCTCGGCGATCAGAAAGCAGAAGATGGGGAAGGCCACCCGTCCCACGCACCGCAGCCACAGGTCGCCGGGAAACAGCGTGTAGCCCAGATGGTCGATGAACATGGTGCAGATGGCAATGAGCTTCAGGTGGAAGCCGTTGAGGAATTGGATTCTTTGCATGTGTCGTCTCCTTTTGCCAGCAGGATCACGCCGCCCAGCACGCAGGCAACGCCCAGCAGTGTCCAGATACTGAGTGTTTCGTGGAAGAACACCACGCCAGTCAGCGCCGCCACCACCGGCTCTACGTTGGCGATGATGGAGGCCTTACCGCTCTCCACGCCTTCAAGGCCCTTGGTGTAGAAGATGTAGGGCAGCACCGTGGCGATGACCACCAGACCCGCCGTACCCAACCACAGGCGGCTGTCGGGCATGGCGGCGGCCAGCTCCGTGGGATTCAGGAAAAACAGCGAGCCGATGCCCGCCACCAGGAACGTCCAGTAGATCATGGTGTAGCTGTCGTAATGGGCAAGGCCATAGTGGGCGAAGATGGTATAGGTGGCGTAGCAGAAGCCCGCGCCTACGCCCAGCAGCAGGCCTACGGCGGACACGGAGGTGTCGCCGCCCACGATGCCGCTGACCAGCGCACAGCCCGCGAAGGACAGCGCCAGCGCCAGAAGCTTCCGCTTTGTCAGGGGCGCCTTCCACAGCAAGGCGCTCATCAGCACCACGAAGGATGGGGCCAGATACAGCAGGATACCCGCCACCGCCAGGGAGCAGTGCATCTGGCAGTTGAAGTAGGTGATGGCCAGACATAGCACGCTGATCAGGCCCGCTGCCAGAAAGATGGGCAGATGCTTCAGCCTGATACGGAACACCTGCCGGTGGAACAGGGCGAACACCACCGTCAGCAGCACAAGGCTGATGAAGTTGCGGATGAACACGCGGTTCCAGACGGACACGCCCGCCTCGCCCAGCATGCGGTTAAACAGGCCGATGAAGCCCCAGCAGGCCGCGCCCAGAATGACGTACAGATAGGAGATGGTCTTTTTCATGGTTCGTTTCTCGTTTCAGGTGAATCTTGGCACAGCAGCGACCAGATGAAATCGGCGCTGCGGGAATAGCGGTTCAGTGAGGGGAAATCCACATCCGCGCCGCGGACAGGCGGCAGCAGCAGACGATCGCCCACCACCGCCATGTTGATGATGCACTCATTGCGCGACAGCATGCGCTGAGCGTGGGCGCCGATATAGCGGGAAAGCGCATCGTTCACGGCGTCGCACACCACAAGGTTGATACGGGCTCTGGACGCGATCTCCCACTGCAGGCCCTCCTGCTTTGACGGATGGGCGCGGTTGGCGGCCCGATTGGCCCGGTCACGCTGGGCCTTGCAGGCGGACGCGGAGAACTCCGGCTGATGCAGCAGTGCCACCCGCCACGAAAACACGCCCTCGATCCGGCAGATCCGGGCGGTCTCATCGCAGAGGTACGTCCATTGAACGCCCGACGCGGTCTCTATGGCGGTGCAGACTGTCTCGTAGTCGAAAGCCCGAGGAAGGGGGAAGGTGTAGTATTGGGTCGACTCCCGGCGCAAACGTTTTTCCTTGCATTCAAGGCAGACCAGCACACCGGCAAGAAGCACACAGACACCGACTGCCATGGCGGTTTCCCGCCAGCTGCCGTCCACGGCAAAGGCGATAGCCAGCATAAGGCTGAACAGGGACGGCAGGAGCAGCAGCCCCTGCGCCAGTCCCAAGCGCTTGGCCGCCCGGATGTCCCGGCGGAATTCTTCCGGACCGGGCATCATTTGCCGCCTCGCAGTTGGATGATCTGGTCACGCAGCAGCGCGGCGTACTCGAATTCCAGCATTTTGCTGGCGGCCTTCATTTCCTTTTCCAGACGGGCGATGGTCTCGGCCCGCTCCCGGTCGCTGAGCTTCTTCTTGGAGAGCTGGGACGCCTCCTCGGCGCTGTGGCTGATCTCCACCATCTCCCGCACGCTCTTGCGGATGGTGCGGGGCGTGATGCCGTGAGCCTTGTTGAAGTCGTCCTGTAATTTCCGGCGGCGCTCCGTCTCGTCCATGGCGGTGCGCATGGAGGGCGTCACCGTGTCGGCGTAGAGGATCACCAGACCCTCGGCGTTGCGGGCGGCGCGGCCAATGGTCTGGATCAGGCTGGTCTCGCTGCGGAGAAAGCCCTCCTTGTCCGCGTCCAGTATGGCCACCAGACTGACCTCCGGCAGATCGAGGCCCTCACGTAGCAGGTTGATGCCCACCAGCACATCGAACTCGCCCAGTCGCAGGTCGCGGATGATCTCCATCCGCTCCAGCGCCGCTACGTCGGAGTGCATGTACCGCACCCGGATGCCGTTTTGACGGAAGTGGGCGGTCAAATCCTCCGCCATCCGCTTGGTGAGGGTGGTCACCAGCACACGCTCGTTCCGCTCCGCACGGGCGCGGATCTCGGCGGACAGGTCGTCGATCTGGCCTACCACGGGCCGCAGCTCGATACGGGGGTCTAACAGTCCTGTGGGGCGGATCACCTGCTCCACCACCTGGTCGGCGTGCTGCCGCTCGTACTCGCCGGGGGTGGCGGAGACGTAGATGGCCTGATGGAAGCGCTCCTCGAACTCCTCGAATTTCAGAGGGCGGTTATCGAAAGCGCAGGGCAGGCGGAAGCCGTAGCGCACCAGACTCTCCTTGCGGGCACGGTCGCCGTTGTACATGGCACGTACCTGGGGCAGCGTTACGTGGCTCTCGTCCACGAACAGCAGGAAGTCGTCGGGGAAGAAGTCCAGCAGCGTCATGGGCGGCGACCCGGCGGGCCGCTGGGAGATGATGCGGGAGTAGTTCTCGATGCCGGAGCAGTAGCCTAGCTCGGTCATCATCTCCATGTCGTATTCCGTCCGCTGGCGCAGACGCTGGGCCTCCACCAGCATGTTGTTTTCCTCGAAGAATTGCAGCCGCTCCGCCAGCTCCTTTTTGATCTGGGCCATGGCGGCGTCCATCTTGTCCTTTGGGGTCACGTAGTGGCTGGCGGGATAGATGGCCACGTGGTTCAGGGTCTTCATGGCAGCGCCGGTGACGGGGTGGAACTCGGTGATGCGGTCGATCTCATCACCGAAGAACTCCACGCGGATGGCCCGGTCTTTATAGTAGGCGGGGTACAGCTCCACCGTGTCGCCCCGGACGCGGAACACGTTGCGCTGGAAGGCCACGTCGTTGCGCTCGTACCGGTCCTCCACCAGACGGCGCAGCAGCTCGTCCCGATCCATGGTCATGCCGGTGCGCAGGGAGATCATCATGCGGGCGAAGTCGTCCGGCTCGCCCAGACCGTAGATACAGCTGACGGAGGACACCACGATCACGTCACGCCGCTCCAGCAGGGCGCAGGTGGCGCTGAGCCGCAGGCGGTCGATCTCCTCGTTGGTGGAGGCGTCCTTCTCAATATAGGTGTCGGTGTGGGGGATATAGGCCTCCGGCTGGTAGTAGTCGTAGTAGGAGACAAAGTACTCCACGGCGTTTTCCGGGAAGAACTCCCGGAACTCCTCGCACAGCTGGGCGGCCAGCGTCTTGTTGTGGGCCAGCACCAGCGTGGGGCGCTGCACCTGCTCGATGACCTTGGCCATGGTGTAGGTCTTGCCGGAGCCAGTGACGCCCTTGAGCACCTGTTCCCGCAGGCCCAGATCCACGCCCTGGGCCAGCTTTTCGATGGCCTGAGGCTGGTCGCCCGCGGGGGAGTATTCGGAATGGACTTTGAATTGAGGCATAGGGGTTCTCCTTTGGAGTGTTTCGCTCTCCGGAGCGACCTACTTTTGTCAACAGTGACAAAAGTAGGCAAAAACACCGGAAGGAACCTCCGGTTCCTTCACCTCCGGGCGCGCTATAATGTGTACAAAATTGTCAGTGTTTGCCGCACGATCACAGAGGATTGCCTTTTTCGATTCGTAAAAGAATCGTCTCTGCACCAGCGCCGCTACCGCTAATGCAGTGCGGAAAAGTCATTTTTGCATTCACCGTGCGGTGGGGTGAGGGCACCCCACCCTACGCAATTCTACCGTAACCGTTTCGTAGGGCGGCCTGCCCTCAGGCCGCCGCGTACAGCGCATCAATTTCTACCATTGATAACGCCAGCGGCAGCGGCGCAAAACGGAAGTCAATGCGTCATACGAAACGACAACAGCGGTGTCCTGTGAACGCGTGGTATAAGGCATCATATCTGTAAAAGGCATAGCGTGCGCGGATTCTTAAACCGCAGGTTTAAGTGGCGGTTTTGGGTACTTTTGTCGCCACGGACAAAAGTACCTCGTCCCCGAGGGGACGAAACTCCCCCAAAAATTAAAGTAAATACCCACTCTGGTTCATACTGACAAAATCATTGTCCGCCACGATGATGTGGTCAAGCAATCGGATATCCATGGTTTTCAGCGCGTCGCGCACCCACAGCGTCACCGCCCGATCGCTTTCCGATGGCAGCGCCACGCCGCTGGGGTGGTTGTGTGCCAGCACCACGGCGCTGGCACCGGACAACAGGGCGTTTTCCACCACCTGCCGCACGGAAAGTGCCGTACAGTCGGCGCTGCCCTGAGACAGCTTCTTGCAGCTCAGCAGCTTGCCCTTTCCATCCAGACATGCCTGATACAGCAGCTCCTGCCGCTCATGCCCCAGCAGCTCCAGAAAGTAGCGGCCGCATTTGTCCACACTGTTCAGCACCCGCTCCTTCCCGCCGCTGCGCATGGCCCGCTTCTGCACCTGCGGCAGCAGCGTCAGGAACAGCGCCGCGCTTTCGCCCACGCCGTCCACCTTGGACAGCTCCTCCAGCGGGGCGCTGAACACATTTTGCAGCGAGCCAAATTTTTGCAGCAGCCGGTGCGCGATCTCGTTGGTGTCCTTCCGGGGGATGGCGTAGTACAGCAGCAGCTCCAGCACCTCGTGGTCGGCAAAGCCGTCCAGTCCCTGCCGGCGGAACTGCTCCTTTTTCCTGGCGCGGTGTCCGTCGTGCAGTCCCATGGTGCGACCCCCCTTCCTTGTTGAGTGCGGTTTTTATCAACTATACAGTATACCACACTGCGTTTTCCGACACAAGGCGTATTTATAAAACATTTTTTCGACTGCGATAAAAAAGATACCCATCGCTCTTGACAAGCCCTTTATTTTGACATACTATAGCATAAGATGAATGTTCACCGGTAGGTAAGGCTACCGCAGGGATATGGACTGCTGCCGCGAAATGGTGGAGACACCACGAGAGGGTTTGAACAGGCGATATCGAAACCAAGGTATCATCTAACGCAGTTTCACCGCCCGGCGATGCTAAAGCTTGTAACGGTAGGGCAAGAAGCACCCCCATAGGCTTGCTTCCCGCTTTCACCGCAGCGCCTGCCGCGCTGGGGTGTTTTTTTGTGCCCGAAGCAGTGGACGAACCATGGAAAGGAGGAACGTGGCATGATCGATTTGGAAAACAAAATGGATGCATTGCTGGACGAGATCAGGGAGATGATCCACGAGAAACGCTATGCCGACCTGCGTGACATGTTCCTGCCCATGGAGAGTGCGGATATCGCCCAGATCCTGGAAGAGGCCGGGCCTGAGGTCATGCCGCTGCTGTACCGGCTGCTGCCCAAGGAGACGGCGGCGGAGGTATTCGTGGAGCTGGAGAGCGAGAGTCAGGAGATGCTCATCAACGGCTTTTCCAACACCGAGCTGAAGGAAGTGCTGGACGAGCTGTATCTGGACGACGCCGTGGACATCGTGGAGGAGATGCCCGCCAGCGTGGTGATCCGCATTCTGGATAAGGCCACGCCGGAGATGCGCAAGTCTATCAATGAAATTCTGAAATACCCGGAGGACAGCGCCGGTTCCATCATGAACATGGAATTCCTGTCCCTGAAGAAGGATATGACGGTGGCGGACGCCTTCAAGCGCATCCGCCGCATCGGCGGCGAGCTGGAGACCATCAACATCCTGTACGTCACCGATCCCACCCGCCGCCTGCTGGGCGTGCTGTCCGTCCGCGACCTGCTGCTGGCGGACGAGGACGATCTCATCGAGGATATCATGGATCCGGACGTGGTGTGGGCCAAGACCACCGACGATAAGGAGGACGTGGCTCAGGCGCTGAGCAAGTACGACTTCCTCGCCATGCCCATTGTGGATCTGGAGAAGCGGCTGGTGGGTATCGTCACCGTCGACGACGCTATGGACGTTATCGAGGAGGAGACCACCGAGGACTTCGAGAAGATGGCCGCTATGCTGCCCTCCGACAAGCCCTATCTCCGCGCCGGCGTGTTCGACACGTGGAAGGCCCGTATGCCGTGGCTGCTGATCCTGATGCTGTCGGCCACCTTTACCGGCATGATTTTGAACCATTACGAAAACGCGCTGGCGGCCTGTCTGGTGCTGAACGCCTACATCCCCATGCTGTCGGGCACCGGCGGCAACTCCGGCACGCAGGCGTCGGTGGCGGTGATCCGCGCCCTGAGTCTGGGCGAGGTGGACTTCTCTGACGTGCTGGCGGTGCTGTGGAAAGAGGTCCGCGTAGCCTTCCTGTGCGGCGCGGCGCTGGCCGCCGCCAACTTTGTGAAGATGCAGCTGGTGGACAGGGCGCTGCTGGGCAACAGCGAGGTCACCATGGCGGTGTGCCTGGTGGTGTGCCTGACGGTGATGTTCGTGGTGATCTTCGCCAAGTGCGTGGGCTGCTCGCTGCCGCTGCTGGCGGAGAAGATCGGCCTTGACCCGGCGGTGATGGCCAGCCCGTTTATCACCACCATCGTGGACGCCACCAGCCTGCTGATCTATTTCGCGCTGGCGTCGGCGATACTGGGGATATAAAAACTGGCGAAAAGTCTTACAATTTCAAAAATTTTCAACTGCATATTCCCGATTCTGGCGGACACACTAAGGTCAGGCAAACGGAAAGCCACGCTTTCCGCGCCTGACCTTACTTTTTTATTCGGGAGGAAACCACAATGAGCAATTACGAAAAGTGCGGCTGCACCAACGACGGCTGCCAGTGCACCCCCAACAGCGCCATCAACTGCACCGTGACCAGCTGCGCCCACCACTGCAAGGACGTGGATCGCTGCGGTCTGAACTCCATTCAGGTGGGCACCCATGAGACCAATCCCTCCATGGATCAGTGCACCGACTGCCAGAGCTTCCGCAAGATGTAACGCCGCACTGTCGTGCGCGAAAAGACCGCCTTTCGGCGGTCTTACATAGCGGGAGGGGGGAAAGCATGAACCAAAAAGCGAAGCTGGGGGTTTCCGGCGCGGCGGCGGGGCTGGTGAACGGACTGTTCGGCGGTGGCGGCGGCATGGTGATGGCGCCGCTGCTGACGGGCTGGTGCGGCTTGGAGCAGAAGCGGGCGCTGGCCACCTGCGTGGGGGTGATATTGCCCTTCTGCGTGCTGTCGGCAGCTATTTACGTGCTGCGGGGCGGCTTTGACTGGCTGGCGGCGCTGCCGTACCTGATAGGCGGCGGCATCGGCGGCGCGCTGGGCGGGCTGCTGTTCCGCAAGGTCAGCGCCGGGGTGCTGCGGAAGCTCTTCGCCCTGTTCCTGCTGTACGGCGGCGTGAGGTATCTGCTGTGACGGAGTGGGTGCTGCCGCTGGCGGTGGGGACGGCCACCGGTATCCTGTCGGCCTGGGGGGTGGGCGGCGGAACGCTGCTTCTGCTGGTGATGACGCTGTTTCTGGGGGTGGATCAGCGCACGGCCCAGGGCATCAATCTGCTGTATTTTCTGCCCACCGCCGGGGCGGGACTGCTGTTCCACCGGAAAGCGGGGATGCTGGACAAACAGGCGCTGCGGCAGGCCATCCCGTGGGGCGTGGCGACGGCGGCGCTGGGCGCGTGGTGCGCCACTGCCATGGATACGGAGCTGCTGCGCAGGCCGTTCGGGGTATATCTGCTGGTGATGGGCGTGATAACGCTGATAAAAAAGCCTGAACCATAACGGTTCAGGCTTTTTTATCAGTCAGCCTGTCAAAGAACGCCAGTTCTCGTTATGCGAGAGCTGGCGTTTTAGTCGTATCAAAGAAGAAATAGGGCAGAAAAACAAAGAAATCAGAGCGG